>Ga0222695_1000095_pt1 | contig 58441 bp, 49 predicted proteins | sample AntAcemetage1398_FD_179834 | JGI IMG/M metagenome (GOLD analysis project Ga0222695, IMG submission 179834) | Saline water microbial communities from Ace Lake, Antarctica - #1398 | ecosystem: Environmental > Aquatic > Non-marine Saline and Alkaline > Saline | place: Antarctica: Ace Lake...
TACTGCGGTCAGTGGCCGTGGGAAAGTAGGTCGTCGCCTCATTTTTTTTGCCTTTTTCTAAACGCATAGCTAAAATTATGTGCTTAGAAAAGGGCTTTTTTGCGTTTGTGGGTAACCGTAAAGGAGATATTATGAAAAGAATTTTATCATGGAATGTAAATGGTATTCGTGCAGCACAGAAAAAAGGCTTTATAGATTGGCTTAAGAATGAGTGTCCTGATATTCTGGCGATACAGGAAACTAAGGCTCAGATTGATCAGCTTAATGAAGAACTCATAAATATAGACGGTTACAAAAGTTATTTCATGTCTGCTAAGAGAAAAGGTTATAGCGGGACAGCACTGTATTTAAAAGACGTGCCAGAAAATATTGAGAAACTTGGTTGTGAAGAATTCGATGATGAAGGAAGAACAATTATTGCTCATTTTAAAGATTTCACTCTAATAAACTGCTATTTTCCAAACAGTCAGGAAGCTGGGAAAAGGCTTGATTACAAGCTTAGGTTTTGTAACGCTATTCTAAATAGATGCAATGAGTTAGTAGCATCTGGGAAAAATGTTTTACTTTGTGGAGACTACAATATTGCTCACACTGAGATTGATCTTAAAAATCCGAAAAGCAACCACAAAAATCCAGGATTTCTGCCTGAAGAAAGAGAGTGGATGACGAAGTATCTTGATGAAGGGTATGCAGATGTTTTTAGACGTTTTCATTTGGATGAAAAAGATCATTACACCTGGTGGTCATACAGGTTCAAGGCTAGAGAAAATAACGTAGGCTGGAGGATTGATTACCACTGTGTTAATGATGATTTTTTTGACAAAGTTCTAAAAGCTGATATCAGAAACGAAGTAATGGGTTCTGATCATTGTCCTGTTTTGATAGAGCTGGATGTAGATTAATCTTTTTTTGACTATGTAGGGTCGTCGCGTATAATTCCTCAGGATAACACCAAAGGAGAGGATATGCCCGCGTTTATAAAGCTTTTAAGACCACATCAATATGTGAAAAATCTGTTTGTATTTTTTCCTCTATTTTTTGCTTTGAAAATTACAGACCTTAATCTTGTTAAGGACGCTCTCCTAGCTTTTCTGGCTTTTTGTTTTGCTGCTAGTACAATCTATATAATCAATGATATCAGAGATATAGAGAAAGACAGAGCTCATCCGAAAAAGAAGAAAAGACCTTTGGCTAAAGGTGATATTTCTGTAATGACAGCGATTGCGATTGCTGCAATACTTTTCTTTTTCTCGATAATTCTTGCATTGATGTCGGGCAACAATCTTTTAATTATCATATCAATATATATTGTAATGAATTTTTTCTATTCTTTTGGTCTGAAAAATATTTCTCTGATTGATATTTTTATTATTGCGACAGGGTTTTTGCTTAGACTTCTTGCAGGAACTGAATTTGGTGCTGTTCAGGGAGTTAATCCTTCTCATTGGATAATAATAATGACCTTTCTTTTAAGTCTTTTTATCGCGTTTGCAAAAAGAAGGGATGATCTGATACTTGCTGAAAAAGGTGTTTCAGTAAGAAAATCGATCGAAGGGTATTCAATTGATTTTGTAAATAACGCTATGGGTGTTATGAGCGGTGTTCTGATCGTTTCTTATCTGCTCTATACCCTTGATGAGAAAGTTATCAGCCACTTTAATACGGAGTACTTGTACGTTACAACTGTTTTTGTAATTCTCGGTGTTTTCAGATACATGCAGATTTCACTTGTCTTTATGAAAAGCGGTAGTCCCACAGAAATATTGTTTAAAGACAAATTCCTTCAGTTAACTATTGTCGGTTGGGCGGTTCTTTTTTTATTACTTGTTTATTAGGAGAAAAATATGAGAATTTTAATTACTGGCGGTGCGGGATTTTTTGGATTTCACATGACGAAAAAGTGTGTAGCAGAAGGACATGAAGTTACGTTGCTTGATATTGCTGAATATGATGCTTCGGAATATGATCCGTCAGTTAAGTTGGTTCGTGGGGATGTTAGGGATACTGAAAAGATGGATAAGCTGATCGCTGAAACTGATGGTATTATTCATGCGGCGGCGGCACTTCCACTTGAAAACAGAAAAGAGATCTTTTCAACAAATATTGATGGAACAAAAAACGTTCTTGAACTTGCTTACAAACATAAAACAAAGAGATTTGTACAGATATCCTCAACTGCGGTTTACGGCGTACCTGATCATCATCCGCTTTTTGAAAATGATGAAATGATAGGAGTTGGAAACTATGGTGAAAGTAAGATTGCCGGGGAGGAGCTTTGTAAAGAATTTCGTGAAAAAGGACAGTATATTACAATAATAAGACCAAAAACATTTATAGGAACTCACAGACTCGGGGTTTTCCAGATTCTCTATGACTGGGTTGAAGGAAATCACAGAATTCCAACGATCGGCAAAGGAAATAATCGTTATCAGCTTCTTGAAGTTGATGATCTTTCCGATGCAGTTTATCTTGCCTTAACTTGTGAAGATGATAAAGCAAATGATGTTTTTAATGTCGGAGCAGTTAGTGAACTCACTCAGAATGAATATCTCGGTGGACTAATTGAGCATGCCGGAAAACTTGGTAATTTTAAACCAAAGGGAATGCTGCATACACCTGTCTGGTTGGTTATTCCTGCACTCATGCTTTTTGAGTGGCTCAGAATTTCTCCGCTTTATAAATGGGTTTATGGAACAGCGCACACAGAAAGTTTTGTTTCAGTTGAAAAGATCCAGAAAACTTTGGGATGGAAGCCCAACTTTGATGAAAAGGACGCTCTCATAAGAAGTTACGACTGGTATCAGGAAAATAAGGACACAATTACCAAAGAAACAGGGACCGGGCATAGAGTTGCCTGGGCTCAGGGAATCCTGGGATTGTTTAAGAAACTTCTTTAACAATTCAAATTTTAGTTTTTATACGGTTTCGTAAAAATTGAAATTCAGAAATATTGTATTAAAATATCTTTGCTAAGAAAAATTAGGAGAGGTGTTTTAATGAGATTTGTTTTAATTGTTTTGCTTTTTAGTTCGTGTTTTTTTTCATGTAACAGCAAAGATTCTCAAAAAAATGACAATGATTTTTTGGATATTGATATTGCTGAAGATGATCTGAATAATGATCTTGATGAATCAATAAATGACAGCGATATTGTTCAAGTGGATGCTGATGATTCAGATGTTGAAGAATCACCAATAATTGACTTGTCTTCTCACGAGATGGATCTCAGGCCGGATAAATCCTCTTTTCCCTCATCTTTTAGAAAGGTCGGGGACAGGTTCGTGTTTTTTGCTGAAACTGAAGCGGAAAATAGAGAGGTCTGGGTTTCTGATGGTACTTCGAAGGGTACGGAGTTAATGCTGGATATCTGTCCCGGAAAGCAGAGTTCTTTCCCTGAAATGGTTAGCAGTGATGACAGTAAAGCAGTGTTTTTTGCCTGTGGCCTTTTCTGGGTGACAGATGGAACTCGGGATGGAACAAAAATAATAACGAATACTGACAGTTCACAAACATCATTTTTCAGGAATCAGGAAACAAATACCACTCTCTTTTCAGAAGGTATGGACTATGGAGAAAAGATTTTGGTTTTCCGGGCAATGTATGACTCGGGAGATTACAGGGGAGATTACATTAAAAATTTAAGATGGAAAATTCTTGTTATTGATAAAAAAACGTACAAGTTTACCGAGATCAAAGAGGTTGACTTTTTTGAGAAAATTCTTGGAGTTCTTGATGGAAAGGTGATTTTTCTTGCTGGAAACGATGATCGTAAACTGCACTTATGGACTAGTGACGGAACGGAAACACACACTAAACCTGTTTTTGAGGTGTCCGACTATCCTGATCCAGAAAAAGCGCCGGGACAGTTTTATTTTTATGTAGATTCAGTTCAAAAAGAAAAAATTATATTTGCATCGAACAGGTTTGAGGAAGATCTGGATTACATTGTTCTTTATGAAACTGATGGAACTGTTGAAGGAACGAGATCATTTCAAAAAGAGGTTTCAGATTGGGATTATAACAATTATAAGAGCTCACACTTGGTTTCAACATCAGGAAAATACTATCTTTCCAACAGAACGGGAACATTTTTTGAAATTTCCTTTGATTCTGAGGATTTGATCTTAATTAAAAATTTTCTCGCACCTGCAAAACAATACATCGGGGGACTTACAGCGTTTGAGAACACTGTCTATATTCTTACATACTCAGAAGATTTCTTTATGCTCCATGTTTATAATGAAAAAGATAAGACTTTTGAAGACTTCTATACTTTTAAAGAACCCGGTCCGGAAGAAGAAATCTATTTTGAATCTGTCCTTACACCGAAGGTCTTTAAAAAAGATAAGTGTTTATACTATGTTGACAGAAAAGATTTTAGAAAGTTAAACGGATATGACTCGTTTACTGATGTTCTGAAAATTTATGATACAGAAAAGAATGAAACAAAAGAAATAACTCTCAACAATCCGTTTGGTAAGGATAAATATGAGCAGGATCTCACTTTGGAAGCTAGAGCAGATAAATTTTTCTTTTATGATTCTAAAACGATTTATTTTTCCGGATCACATATTATCTTTGAAGATAACGGAGTTTGGAACAATGTTTTTGTTGAGTTAAAAAGGTTAAGTGTTGAAAATGATGAGGCGGAACTATTTAAAAATATTAACATTAATACATATCTTGATTTTCCTCATATCAGTAAAGGAGTTCTTTTTAAAGACAGATTCTATTATATGAAGCTTGATGAGTCTACAGGCCTTGACCTGATAAAAATATCGGATAATGAAATTACCGCAATTGAGAAGTCTGTCAACAAAGATATTGATGATTTTGTTCTGCATGGCGATTATTTGTATGCACGAACTTTTGAGGATTTATATAAATTTGATTCTTCAGGCTTAGAGCTTGAGTGGCTTAGGGATGGATATATACTGGATTTTTATCCTTTAAAAGACAAATTGCTTTTTTCCGCCTCCAATGACCAGACAGGAGTTGAGCTTTGGAAGACTGATGGAACTCCGGAAGGAACAACATTGTTGTCTGATATTTATCCGGGAGAAGAAGGAAGTTACCCAACAGATGATGCGGCAATTTATAATAACTCCATGGTTTTTCGTGCAAAAACTGAAGGAGCGGGTTGGGAACCTCATTTTACAGATGGAACGGAAAAGAATACTAAAATTCTTAAAGATATTTTTCCCGGAGAAGATTCCTCTGACCTTTTCTTATCTGTAAATAATGAAGATGACATTTATTTTGTACCTTACCGTTCAATGTCTGATATTTCCTATATTTATAAAACAGACGGATCTGAAACAAAGTTGCTTACTGAAATAGATATGAACACAGAAGGTTTCGTCAGGGACATTATAGTAACTGATAAGTATTTAATTGTTTTAGCATGCAACTCTTTTTCAGAATCTACAAATGTTTACACTTTTAGTTTGAAAACAGATGAACTTGTAGCGAAATATCAGATTGAGGGTTCAACTACAGGCAATAAAACAGCTGTCAGTATAGGCGACAAAATATTTTTCTTTGTTGATTCAGGATATTTGTTCGTTGACAGAACTTTGGTAGTTTCAGATGGAACGGAAGCGGGAACGGAAAGAATAAAAACTTTTTATAAGACTGGTGGATCTGACAGGATAACTCTGAACAATGAATTATTATTTGTTTTTTCAGATGGATTTAGCGGAAGCGAACTTTGGAAAAGTGATGGAACAAAAGAAGGAACAGTTATGATCAAAGATATTCTACCAGGGCCGGGTTCTTCAAGCCCGGATTTTCATAAAATCTATAAAGGAGAGCTATACTTCAACGCTTCAGATGGAGAACACGGATATGAGTTCTGGAAAACTGATGGAACAGAAGAAGGAACGAAAATGATATATGATCTAAATCCGGGTGTTTATTCGTCTTCAGTTTCAGAACTGTTTTTTTCAGATAAAAATGAAATTGTTGTTCGAAGTTTTAACAGAAAAGATGATTGGCAGTATAGAAAAATCCCGACTGAGGTTTTGAGCACGCAATAACCATTTGTTTCTTTACAAAGAATATTCCCCTCTATTTTGACTTTAAAAGGTTCTCTTCCTATACTTTAGCAGACAAAACGGAGGACAGAATGACAAAAACAGCTTTAATTACCGGTGTTACAGGACAGGATGGTTCATATTTGGCTGAATTTCTTCTTGAAAAAGGCTACAATGTTCATGGCGTGAAAAGGAGAAGTTCACTTTTTAACACTGATAGAATTGATCATATTTATAAGGATCTACATGAAAAGGATGTGAAGTTTAAACTTCATTATGGCGATCTCACTGATGCGACAAATCTTATTCGTATTATGCAGGAAGTTCAGCCTGATGAGATATATAATTTGGCGGCACAGTCGCATGTTAAAGTTTCTTTTGAAACAGCGGAATACACTGGAAATGCTGATGCTCTTGGAACTTTGAGAATTCTTGAAGGAATCCGGATACTTAATCTTGTCGGCAAGACAAAATTCTATCAGGCTTCAACGTCTGAACTTTATGGAAAAGCCAAGGAAGTTCCGCAAAACGAAACAACTCCGTTTTATCCGAGAAGTCCTTACGCTGTGGCAAAGATATACGGATACTGGATAACAGTAAACTATAGAGAAGCTTACGGAATTCATGCAAGCAATGGAATTTTGTTCAACCACGAATCTCCAAGACGAGGTGAAACTTTTGTAACAAGAAAGATCACAAGAGCGGTTGCTAGAATTGTTCTTGGTCTTCAGAAAACACTTTATCTTGGAAATCTTGATTCAAAACGTGACTGGGGCCATGCAAAAGACTATGTCAAGGCGATGTGGCTCATGCTTCAGCAGGAAAAAGCTGATGACTTTGTTATCGCTACCGGAAGAACAATGACTATCCGGGATTTTGCTCTGAACTCGTTTAAAGTTGCGGGAATTGAGCTTGGATTTAAGGGAGAAGGAACTGAAAAGGTAGGATTTATAAAGTCAATTGATATCCAAAAGTATAAAAAAGCCACGGGACTTAATAGTTATAATCTTGAGGAATGTGCAACTGTAATAAAGATCGATAAAAAATATTTCAGACCGACTGAGGTTGATCTTCTTCAGGGTGATTCGCAAAAAGCTGAAAAAATCCTTGGCTGGAAAGCAGAGACTACAGTTGAGGAAATGGCAGAAGAAATGGTTCTTTCAGATCTTGAGTTATCCAAAAAAGAAGCTCTTCTTATTGAAAACGACTACTTTGTCAGAAAAAACGATAGAGACTGATAATTTTAAAAGAGGTCAACATGGAAAAAATTCTTGTAACCTACTATTCAAAAACAGGATCAACAAAGGAAATTGCTGAAAGAATTGGAAAGAACCTGTCTGAAAAAGGACTGGAAAATGATGTTATAGGAATGACTGACGTGAAAGATCTTGAAAATTATTCAAAAGTTATACTTGGAACACCGATCTATGGCATGAAAATGTCTCCGGATTTTATGAAATTTGTTACAGAAAATGCTGAGGGTTTGAAAGATAAGGTCTTAGGGGTCTTTCCTGTTGCGTATATCTATTACGATGGCAGAAAGTTCTGGCGTAAAATGATGAATAAAAGCATTGCAAAGATCGAAAAAACGATGAATCCGGAAAAACCCACAAAAGTCTTTGCTGGAAGAGTTCCTGAAAAAATGCCTGCAATAATGCGAATTTTGTTTGGAATTAACAAAGATAAGCCACTTGATATGGTTAATCTTGAAGAAGTTGATAAGTGGTGTGAAGAGTTGACTAAATAAATCTATAAAAAGTAATAAAATACATTTCATTGCTATACTAAAGATCCGGATTAAATATTTTTAGGAAAAGAATGAAAAAGATTCTATGGGTAGTCATTGCAATTCTAATGCTGGCAATTAGTGGTTGTTACGAAGAGCCTCTTAGCGATCACAACAATAGTGAAGAAAAACCAGGAAACGATGAGTGGGGAAATCCCGTTGAGGATCTTTCCTTGAGTCCAGACGGAAGATTTGTTGTCAGAGGGTCCGGCACATCATTAAATGTTATTGATCTAAAGACAAATGAAACCCGGTCTATAAAAATTGATGAGAGCTCAAGAAAACTGGTGTTTGGACGCGGAACAAAAATATATATTTCTCAAGATTATTCTGATGATGAAATATATGATAACTGCATGATAACCGAGTTGGATCTTGAAACGGGAGAGCACGGAAGGAGCTGGACCGGCAAGGGTTGTGTCGGGATTTCAATAGACCGGACAGAAACGGTTGTTGCAGCTTGGAATAAAAACAATGTTTTTGTAGTAAATACAGTAACTGGTCTGAAATATAACTACTACTTTAAAAAAAACATTGAAGATGTGAAATGGTTGCCTCTGACAGATGAGTTGGCTGTAGTAACCAGGTATGGATCTGATGAGCTGCGGGTTAACTTTCTTTCTCCTTTGATAGGCAAATTGTTGAAAATTCCAGTTGGTAACTGTCCGGATTTTCTAAACGTTTCGCCAGATGGAAGATTTGGGGCTATAGCTTCTTGGGGTTGCGAAACAGGCGTAGTATCTTTAATTGATCTTAAAAAACATAAGTACGTGAGAATTATTCGAGGATCAAGAATGGTTGAATTTACTCCAAATGGTAAGTTTATGGTGAATTTAGCTGAAAAAAGCGAGCTAATAAATAATTATGGAATTGAAATGTTAGGTTCATACAACCTTGTTTTTACAGATACAGAAAATTTTATATCGGAAGTTGTTAAACTTGGAAATTATGCTCCTCAAGAACTTATTATTCCAAATAACGAGCAGATCCTAATCAAGATGAAACATCCAGACGATGGAGATCTTTCAGGAAGTGTTTTGGATATGAAGAGTGAAAAGATAACGAATGTTGAAGATTTAAACAACTACTTGAGAGAATATGTTGTTGCATCTGATGGCAAAGAAATATTTGCAATCAAGGATTCTGAGCTTTACAGACTGGATCTCCAGGATGCTCAAGTTGAAAAAATAGATCTCAATTGTGGCCCTTACTATTGGTCTTCGGAATTTTGCAAGTCTGAAGAGTTAACAATATCTCCAGATGGCGATAAAATAATTCTTGGGATGGTAAATGGTATAGATTATGCAGTTTTTAATGTTGAATATTTAAAGATTGAAAAAATGATCAGAATGGAGTCACAAAGTGGTGAATAAACGAATCTGTTTAGTTTGTTTAACTTTATTTTTATCAGTTATTTTAATGTCATGCAGTGGTGAAGAAGATTTTACAAGTTGTCCGGAAGATGATCCTTTCTGTTTTGAAAGACAAGAGCTGCTTTGGTCCGGAATTTCTAAAAAAGATATGGATTGGGAAACCTCTGTGGAATATTGCAAGGAAATGGGAGGAAGGCTGCCTGATTTTACAGAAGTCAGGTTGCTTTTAAGAAAATGCCCTGATGCACAGTTAGAATTCAGTTGCCCGGTACGTTCTGACTGTTTGTCCCTTTCCTGCTGGGAGAATGGCTGTGCTGGTTGTATCTGGGATTCCAGTGGTGTCTACTCACACTTTCATGATTCAGAACGCCTCTGGACATTTTCAGAGGATTCTGAAGATAATGATTATGCGTGGAGTATAAATTTTGTAAATTCCTATGTTGGAAATATGAAAAAAAGTGAATTAAACTATGTTCGCTGTGTCAGAGACTAATTAGAAAGTAAATCTGAGACTTCCCATAAATGAGTTGCCTTTTTGTTTGCCGATATCTGAATCGGTGTATTCTGTAACCGTGTTCTGCCACTGGAATCCGACCCTGAAGTGTTTAACAAAAGTATAGTAGGCAGTAACCCAGAAAGCATCGTTATGTTTATATAAAGCATCGTCATTGTTTTCCATCATTTCAGATCCAAGACCTGTAGAAAGAACAAAGCCGCCAAAAGGCATTAAAGAGAGTTCTGCCCAGTATCCCATTGCTCTCATTGAGTCTCTGACAATTTCGTCGTCATCTTTTATCAGACTACCGCCGAAGATTCCAAACATGTCGAGATTTTCACCGATGTAAAATTTTCCTTTAATTGATGCATATTTATGAGAAAAGACCAGAGCTGTATTGAAAATCCATGTATGAACTTCGTTACCAAAGATCGGATCTTCAGCATTGTTTATTTTTATGCCATTAGTGTAATCTTCTCTGCCATATGCTCCGGCTGCTGCAAAATTAAAGCTGATCTTGTCAAATTTTCCTTTAAGAAAAAGCTGTCCCTGAAGACTTGGCCAGTGAGAAGCATCTCCTGAATCAACATTGACTTCAATAAAATTCTTTCTGTTTGAGCTTGCACCTGATATCGGTTTAGCGACAGCAAGTTTAAGTCCCGCACAGAGTTTACCAAATTTCTGTGTTACGGTTATCTCTGCAAGAGGAAGTCTATTCCATGGATTTCCGATTCCCCATCCGGCTGCCGGATTGATAAGGTTTGGGAAAATTGGGATTATAGCTGTTGCCCATGTCTGACCTGCAAGAAGAGCAAGAGTTGTCCCGCTAGCAAAGGTTTTTGCAAGCTTAAAGTAAGCATGACGCATTCTGATTCCTGTGCTGGTGACAGCATATCCACCGTCAGGAAGAGAACCTAAAAAGTCAATTTCCAGCTTTGCTGAAAGATCTACAGATTTGATATAAGGAACTGTAATCGTAAATCCAAGTCTGGTATTTCTTGCGCTTAAGTTAGCTGTTGAACCATTTTCATCCTTAACATAGATGGTAAGGTCGTTCGAAAGAAATTGAGCATCGTTTGCCCAACCGTAAAGTTCAAAAAATCCGTAGGGTTTGAACATTATAGGATCACCTGAAAGCTTTACGTCCTTTTTAACTTCCGGTTTCTTTTCTTCCTTCATCTTTGCTACTTCAGCTTTAAGATCTTCAAGTTCTTTAGCAAGTGTTTTGAGATCTTTTTCAGGAGTTACTTCTTCGGGAGTTTTTTCGATCTTTTTTAAAGGCTCAGGTTCTTTTGAGGCGTTAATCACTTCAACTGGTTGAATTTTTTCTTCTTTTTCGATTTTTGCAGGCGCAGGTTTTTTTTCTTCCTGAACTATTTTAGCAGGTGGGGTTTTTTCTTCAGGCTTCACTTCTTCTTTTTTCTTTTGTGCAATATCTTTTTGGGGAGCTTTTGTTTCTTTTTCAACCTTTTTTTCAGGTTTAGGCTCAGATTTTACAGCTTCTTTTTTTTCAGTTGTTTTCTCTGTCTTTTTCGAAGTCTTTTTTTCGATTTTTTCTGTTTTTACTTTTTCAGGTTTTGTCTGCTCCTTTTTCTCTTGCGCTATAACTGAAAAAGAAAAAATAGTAAGAACAAGAACGATCAAAATTTTTCTCATGTTTAATTCTCCATCTGGATAATGTAATCTTTTTTTATTGTAAACGGTCTATATTCTTTGAAAACTGTAATGTTTTTTATCATAGAAGCAACTTTTGAGGCCGAAAGCATCCAATTTTCACTAAAAAAGATACTGTTGTCAAAATCAAAGCTTAATAAATTCAGGTCACTACACTCTTCAAGATCAACAATAACAGGAATCGGTGTTTTAAGTTGAAAATTGTTTTGTGGAGTTATAAAACCTTTAGAAGCTGAGTTTTTAAAAGGAAATCCCATCCAGAAGAAATCATCATTTACAATATTTTCAAGATGCCACTTGTCGATTCCTATAACGAGTGTATTTGTAGATACAAATTTATTTTGATGTTTCTTTTTCAAGATAGGCAAGGACTTTTTTAATATCTTCCCACGTAGGCCGCTTATATTGCTGATTTCTAAGAAGGGCACTAGGGTGATATGTTACAAAAACGGGAACATCCTTATATTTATAGTTATTTTGGCGAGCGCGGGAAATACTGGTTTCTATTCCCATTAAATATTTAGCAGCTACCTTTCCTAGAAGTATAATAGCTTTGGGCTTAATAAGTTCGATCTGACTTTTTAAATACCCCATACAAGCATCGGCTTCATCCGGAAGGGGGTCTCTATTCCCGGGAGGTCTGCACTTAACAATATTTGCAATATAAACCTGTTCGCGGGGAATTCCCATTCCGTTTTCAATGATCTTTGTCAGTAGTTGACCAGCTCTTCCTACAAATGGACGCCCAGTCTTATCTTCATCTGCTCCTGGACCTTCTCCTATAAACATTATCTCAGCCTGAACATTTCCTTCTCCGAAAACAACTTTGTTTCTTGTCATTCCAAGTCTGCATTTCTGACATTTGCAAACGGCCTGAGCAATAGAATCCATTGTTTTTTTTTCAGGAGCATTTTTGTTGATGATAATAGATTTCAATCTAGGTTTACTTATAGAGATAAGCTCTAAGATTTCATTTGAAAATGACTCGGAAATATAAAAAGATTGGAGGGAATCCTGCCAGTTAAGCCAGTTTTCAATGTCCTGGGGAATTGTCAATTCTTCTTTCTGCCGTATCTGAGAATGAAAAGGTTATCCTCAATTGCATTAGCAGCGGTTTCGCGAATCTTTGGATTTTCCTGATTTTTAATTATCTGCTTCAAAAAATCCTGAACGCTGCGGTCTGCTATTTTTGCAAGGGAATCAATAGCTATGGATTTTGCAAGGATTGATTTTTCTCTAACAATAAACTCGTAAAGTGGTTTTGCTCCCTTTGCGGAGTTAATATCGCCGATTGCAATGGCAGCAGAGGTTCTGATCTCTTCCATGGAGTCTTCCTTGAGAGCTTTTATCATAAAAGGAAGTGTTTTTTTGTATTGATATTTTCCAAGAGTTGCAAGAATTGTTTTTTTCCAGTAGATATCATTGTTCTTATCAAAAAGTTTTATTAAGGTTTTTGCTGTCTCCGGATTTTTGATCCTGTCAAAGTAATTTGCGAACTCAAGCTTTCTTGCAGACATTCTTTCTTTTGTTGCTTCCTGAAGTACTAGTTTAGTAAGATCTTTTCCAACGTAATCAGAAATTATTTCGAGAATTGTTGCAAGCCAGTCAGATCCGCCACTCTGTATCTGCATTGAAAGAATCTTAAGTGTTTCAGGGGCATCGATCTCAATTACTGCCCGGACAAAAAACTCTTTGTTTGAAGGTGGTTCTGGATATGGAAAACATTCACTTGAAGGCGGAGAGTATGATTCAATATTGTTAAGTATTTTCTCAATGGCCTTTGATCCAGGTTTGCTTGAGATTTTCATTGCTGCAATAGCAAAAGCAGTGTTTGCTTCCTGAGACATATCGCCAATCTTAGGGATAACATTCTGGTTGAAATAGATCTCACCCATTATCTGTGAGGAGTATTTTACAGCAAGGCATTCAAGTGTTCCGCCCAGCTCAATAATCTGATCGTAAGTAGCAAAGTCAAAAGATATTCCTGAATGTATTGCAGCAGCGAGAGCATTTTTCAATTCAGCAGTTTTTTTGTCTTTTATGTACTCGTTGAAAAGCTCAATAAAGGATTGTCTTGTTGAATCAGAAAGCATTGCATCTGATTTTTCACGAACGGCATTTACAGCAACCTCAAAAAATCTTATATCAAAAGGTTGCCAGAAATTCATTTTATACGGAGTGTTGAAGGAAAAGCTAGCCATATTGTTCTTGACAGGAATGCTTACACTGTCCTCGAGAAGCTTCTGTGTTTCACCATCTTTTTTTGTAATGAAAATATAGTCAACGCCCTGTTTGTAGTTGTCTCTCTTATATTTTCTTCTAATTTTCTCATTGTCTAGATTGCTAATGATGATATCGCCTTCGAGGTTGCCGACGAAAGAACTCTTTACTCTTATCCGTGCTTTTGTCTGGCCACCTTTAAGGTAAGTTGCAAAGAAAATGTTGTCAGCTTCAACGATTGACTTATAGAAATTTTCAGTTTTCAGTTCAATTTTATCATTCAGAACTGAAGAATATTGTGCCCAGATATGCATAGCTGGAAAAATCAAAATAACCGACACAATTAGAAAAACCCGCTTTATCATCATCATCCTCCAAAAAAATAAGAGCGTCTCAAAAAAAATGTTCCATGTATAAATTATATACAAAATAGCACTTTGTCAACATAAACTGATTAATGTAAACCTTGACTTTAAAAGACCCGATGAATAAAATCGCTAAGTTTTTTGAATTTACTACTTATCTGGAGTTTTTTAATGAATTACGGAAAAACACTCAATCTTCCCCAAACCGACTTTCCAATGAAGGCAAACCTTCCTGTAAGAGAGCTTGAGATCCTCAAAAAGTGGGATCAGGTAGGAATCTATTCAAAAATGATCGAAAACAATAAAAACAACGAATCGTTTATTATGCACGATGGGCCTCCTTATGCAAACGGAAGTCTTCATGATGGACATGTTTTAAATAAGGTTCTCAAAGATATTGTTGTTAAGTATATGAATATGACTGGAAGATATTCTACTTTTAGGCCTGGATGGGACTGTCACGGTCTTCCGATCGAGCTTAAGGTGGCGGAGAAACTGGGGTCAAAGAAGAAAGATATGTCAAAGACGGAATTCCTTAATGAATGCAAGATCTTTGCAATGAAAGCAGTGAATACTCAGCGTGAGGAGTTTAAGCGTCTTGGAATTTTTGCTGACTGGGAAAAGCCTTATCTCACACTTTCTCCTGAATACGAGGGAATTATCGCTCATCAGTTTGCCAATGTTGTTGAACGCGGAGCTCTTTTTAAATCAAAAAAGCCTGTTCACTGGTGTCCTAGTTGCCAGACAGCTCTTGCTGAAGCTGAGATAGAGCATGAAACCCACTCATCACCATCAATTTATGTTAAATTTCCGCTTATTGATAAAATGGCGGAGTTCGAAGGTGAAAAGGTAAACTTTGTTATATGGACAACAACTCCATGGACTTTGCCTGCAAATCTTGCGATAGCACTTCATCCCAGATTTGAATACAGTGCAGTTAAATTTAAAGATGAGATCTTTATTGTTGCTTCTGAACTGAAAGACAGATTTCTGGCAGCTATAGGAGAAGAGGGTGCTCAGACTGTAAAAGTTTTTCCTGCTTTAAGGTTTGAAGGTATGAAAGTGCAGCATCCTTTTATGAACAGGGAGTCTATAATTGTCTTTGCTGACTATGTTACTGCTGATACCGGGACCGGTTGTGTTCACACAGCTCCGGGACATGGACAGGACGATTACATTACAGGCCAGAAAAATGGGCTTGAAGCTTATGCTCCTGTTGACAACAGAGGAGTTCTTCTTGATGAAGTTCCTATTTTTGGCGGCATGCATGTTTTTAAAGCTAATCCGGCAATAGTGGAATATCTTTATGACAATGGATTTCTTCTGAATAAAAAAGGTGAGAAAATAGATCACAGTTACCCACATTGCTGGCGTTGTCACAAACCTGTTATTTTCAGGGCGACCGAACAATGGTTTATATCAATGGATGATACCGGCCTTAGAAAAAGATGCCTTGAAGAAGTTGAGAAAGTGGATCTTATTCCTGCCTGGGGAAGAAAGAGAATAACTCCGATGCTGGAAAATGCTCCGAACTGGTGCATTTCAAGACAGAGACTCTGGGGTGTTCCTATAATAGCATTTTCATGCAGTGATTGTGGCGAAAAGATAGTTGACGGAAAAATTGCACACGGCGTAGCTGATCAGATATCCGAGAAAGGTGTGTCCGTCTGGCATGATAATGAGGCAACTCACTTTCTGCCGGAAGGCTTTACGTGTCCAAGTTGCGGAAGTAAAAATATTGAGAAGGAAAAGGATATTCTTGATGTCTGGTTTGATAGCGGAGTTAGTTGGGCGGCAGTTCTTAATGGGGACAAGGGCTTTGATTACCCCTGTGACCTCTATCTTGAGGGCAGTGATCAGCATCGAGGATGGTTTCAGTCTTCACTCAAGCTCAGTGTTCTTATAAATGACAAAGCTCCATACAAAAAGGTTTTAACCCATGGTTTTGTTGTTGACGGAAAAGGGGAGAAACTTTCTAAGAGTAAGGGAAATTTTACCACACCTGATAAGAGAATAAAACAGCTCGGTGCGGAGATCCTCAGACTATGGGTTTCAGCTGAAGATTATCGTGACGACATAAGAATTAGTGATGAGATCATAAAAAGTTTTGCAATTTCCTACAGGAAAATAAGAAATACTATCCGTTTCATGTTTGGGTTTATAAGTGATTATGATCCGGCACAGCATTCATTTACAGACGAAGATTTGAGTTCAATTGACCAGTGGGTGCTTTCCAAGTGGAAAATGAAACAGGACCTGCTTCTTAGAAAATATGAGACATTTGAATTCCATAGGGTTTATCATGAGATCCTCGATTTCTTTACCGTTGACATGAGCTCTATCTATCTGGATGTGATCAAGGATAGATACACCATGAAGGCTGATGATGAAAGAAGACGAATGTCACAGTATGCGGTTTACAGTATACTTAAAGATGTGATAATTCTGCTTGCACCTATACTTAGTTTTACTTCAGAAGAAGCTTATGAATATCTTCCCGGAGAAAAGAAAGATACTGTTTTTGTTGAAAAAATGCCTCAGGCTAACTTCGGTGAAAAAGAAAAGGTTGTTATTGAAAAATGGAAGGTACTTCTTGAAGTTCGCGAAGCAGTACAGAAAAAACTTGAAGCACTTAGAGCTGACAAGGTAATAGGACACTCGCTTGATTCCTCAGTTAGTCTCTACTGGGAAAATATTCCGATTTTAGACGAGGAAATGGATTCTCTAGAGTCAATATTCATAGTTTCAGAAGTTAAAAAAGTTCAAAGTTCAGAAGGTCTTGAAAAAATAGAAGATCTTAATCTCTGGATTTCAGTTAAAGAGGCTAACGGTGAAAAATGTCCAAGATGCTGGAAAAGAAGAGAACTGAAAGATTATACTGAAGAAATAACAGGAATATGCGAAACCTGTTATGAGGCTATTAAATGAATTTGAAAAAACCGGAATGGAAAAACAGCATATACCTTTTAACCATTTCTTTGCCGATAGTTGTGATAGATCAGATAACAAAGGTCTGGGCAATGGCCTTAAAGGGTGGTGGGGAGAAAGTTGTTTTTGAAAGCTGGTGGAGCTTTATTTATGCCGAAAATCGCGGGGCTCTCTGGGGAATGGGCAATAATTTCAGTGAGTTTTACAGGCAGCTGGTTTTTATAGGGATTTCTTCAGCTATAACTCTGGTAATTGCCTATCTTCTTTTATCCTACGCTGAGAACAGACTGATGAAATTTATTTACGGTTTTGTGCTTGGCGGAGCGCTTGGAAATTTATATGACCGCATTTTTAGAGGTTCTGTTGTTGATTTTATTGACTGGCATTGGGGTAAAGCCTACCACTGGCCGACATTTAATATTGCCGATGCTGCAATTGTTGTTGCGGTAGTGCTCATGTCAGTTGAAATACTTTTCTTTCAAAAGAAAAAGGAGACTGTTAAGTCATGAAACCTACACTTTTCCACTTAGGGAGCTGGGGTGTTTCAAGCTATTACTTTATGGGAATGATTGGTCTTCTCGGCGGATTTATTTTTAATTACTGGGAAACAAAACGTCGTGGATTGGATATAAGACTGTCTGTTGAAGGAGCCATCTGGACGAGTCTTGCAGGCTATATCGGAGCAAGAGCAATGCACATTGTTTTTGACGGTTTTCTGGATATTTATATTCAGAAACCTCTTGCAATGTTTGCCTTCTGGAAAGGCGGGCTAGCCTTTTACGGAACGGTTATCTTTGGACTTCCAACAGTTGTCTGGTGGTTCAGTCACCATAAAGCTCCGATACTTAAATATCTTGACAACTATGCATATGGAATAGCCTTTGGAGTCAGCATTGGAAGAATTGGCTGTTATCTGAACGGATGTTGTTTCGGTCAGATTACCGCTTCAGATTTATCAAACCAGTTCATAAAGTACGGACTTAGTGCAAAAAATCAGTTTGCAAGAGATATCGTTCTTAATCTAAGAGAAATGCCCTATCCGGTAATTCCATCTCAGTTGATATCATTTTCTGTAAATATGTTGATTTTTCTATTTCTATGGATCTTTGTGCGCAAAAAATACAAAAAAGATGGAACAATATTTGGTCTGTGGATGATACTCTACGGAATATTTAGATTTATTATTGAATTTTTCAGAGCTGATGACAGAGGGCTTTTTTTTAATAATACGCTTTCATCATCTCAACTTATAGCAATTATTGGTTTAGTTTTCGGGCTGTTGCTTATCTATCTTCCAAACGAGCAGAAGACAGCACGATCTTAATTACAGGCATTCACTGTACTTCCCTGGAGTTCCACCTTCGGCTTCTGAGCTGCATCCATGACCGTCGGAATCAAAATTTACAGAATAACCTTTTTCTGTGTCAACAGTTGTCGGGTCTGCCTGAGTTTCAAGTATTTCAACGCCTTCTCTTTCGCAGATTATCTGTACGGTTTCGCTTCCTGTAAGACCTCCGTCTGCAATAGTGGTGTCATCAACTATAAGCCAGAGAGAGTTAATATCTCCAAAAGCAGCTTCATTGCCGGTTATCAAAGCGGTTTCTCCTGGCTTAAGAATCATTTCGGCATCAATTTGGACAGGGTTGAGAGGGTCTTTTCCTTTTGAATCATTTTTGTCGTCGATAAAACAGTTTGTAAGATCAAAATTCATTGACCCGTTGTTGTATATTTCAACAAATTCCCAGCTTTTTTCAGGCTCTTTCAAAGGAGAGTGCATTATTTCCGAGATAATAATATGAGGTTTAATAGGCTCAGTTGTAAAGCTTATCAGTTCTTTTTTAATTGCTGTAGTCGTAAAAACACTGAGTGTAAAAACATAGTCCGTATCCGGTTTAAGATCTTTTAATGAAAAGTTACAACTTTGAGGACATATTACGGACTGATTTTCAAGTTTTGCTGCAACGGAACTTTCATCTTCAATGGAGACAGATATTGAGTTGTCACTAACCGTGTAGCTGAACTTAAGCTCGCCTGATTGAGGGTCATCTTCCGGAAGTTTTACTAGAACTTCATCTAAGGTCTCATCTCTTTTTACTGAAAGAACATCTTTTAAAGTTATTAAACTTACTGGGTTTTCATAAGAAAAAATGATCCAGTTATCAAGCTTCATTAGATCTGAAGGCTGAGGTTGAATTTTTTGGAAATCGATCTTTATTTCGCTGTCAAAACGAATGCCTACAGTAGCACTTTTAGTGTTTTCCGGAATGGTTTCAACAATTTCGGCAAGCTTGGGCCCGGTTTTGATCTCAAAATCCAGGGTTTCCTTTTTTTCACTGAATTCGTCTCCGATCATTAAAGGTTTGTTGTCTGTAGACTTGAGCGACTGGTCGATTGAAATAATAATTGTACTTTCAGGGGGCAGCGGTGGAGGAATCACAATGTTTTTTTCGTTTGACTCGACCGTTAGGACAGTTTCATTTTCAAATTCAATAGCTGAAACACCATCAACTGAGTCTGGATTTATTTCGTAGTTAAAACCAATAGTTATATTTTCTTCAGGCATGTAGTCCCTGTTTTCAGGATGTTTAAGACAGATAAAAGGATCGTACTCATTTTTATCAGGTTGTGAGATGTCACAGCTGGAAAAGAAAAGTAAGATTAGTATTAGAACTTTATTTTTCATTTTCCGCTCCACATTTCTCAAGATCAATGCCGGAAACTGATTTGAACCAGCCGTTGTGTTTTTTGGCTTTTATCTTAAGAATAAGCAGTTTTTCTTTTGGAGCTTTAATTTTAAGTGTTTCAATAGCATTCAACATTGCCTGAAAGTAGTAGATATAACTTAGTTTATCGATCATCTCTATCCGCAGAAAATAAAGCTTCTGTTCCTGATCGCTGAATCTTATTGTGTCTGGATTATAAACAAGTTTTGACAGGTTGAATTTGATGCGGCCGCCAACTTCCCATGAACTCACATCGCCGTAAGTAGTGTTGTTTTCATCCGGACCCACAGTTATGTAATCTTTTCCAACGGCGATATTGTTTCTCTGATAAAGATAAAGTTTTTCATCGTTTTTATATTTACCCCATGCGGAAATTTCCGGCAGAAGTCCTGCGACCCGAGTGTTTTTTCTTGAAGATACAACGGCCTTTTCAAGGTCATCAATGTTTTCAAGACCTTTTTTAAGCATTTCATCAAGAGTCATGCAACTGAATTTTTTTTCAAGATCTGCGGTGGATATTTTACTTTCCTTTAAAAACCCAGACATTAACTCAAGGTCGTTCTTTTCCTGAGCATAAAGATCAAAAGTCAGTAGAAGGGTCAGTAAAATTGAGATCATCAATGTTTTTTGTCTCATTGGATTCATCCTCTCTTTCTAACAGGTCTGTTATCTGGTTTCTTATTTCTTCTATTTGTTCGGAACTTATGAAAATATTTCTAAATTCTCTGTCAAAATAGCCCGGAGAACCTTTAAATGACTGCTTGTTTATATCAAAAGATAGAAAGCAGTATATGCCGAAGTGCGTTCTTTCAAGTTCTCTTACAGCTCTAAACTCAAAATTAAGCATTAAAACAATGATTAAAGCTCCGCAGCCAGAAAAAATCTTTTTAAGCATATCAATTTTAAAATAGATATTAATAATAAGTAATTTAGTGATAGAATAACGCAAAGTCAAGAAAAAGTAATTTTGACTAGAGCGCCTGGCTGGAGATAATGTATGCTAGATTTCAGGAGGAATGAAATGAAAGTTAAGTTTCTTGATCTTGCCGGTCAGTATGAATTTTTAAAAAAAGATATTGACGAGGCTGTTGTGTCCGTTTTTAAGAGTGCTCAGTTTATAAAAGGCGAAGAGGTTAAAAAATTTGAAAAAGCGTTTTCGCAATATTGTGGTTGTGATCATTGTATCGGGTGTGCAAATGGAACGGATGCACTGACATATCTTTTAAAAGCAATGAACCTTAAAAAGGGTTCAACCGTAATTGTTCCAGCAAATACGTTTATTGCGACGGCAGAAGCGGTTGTTGCAAATGGACTGAAAGTTAAATTTGCCGATATTGATGAGGACTACAATATATCTGTAAAAAGTGTGGAAAAACTTATTGACAGCAATGTCAGTGCAATAATTGCTGTTCATCTCTATGGGAATCCCGCAAAATTAGATGAGCTGAGAAAAATTGCTGATAATCATGGACTGAAACTTGTTGAAGATGCTGCCCAGGCTCATGGTGCAGAAATTTGTGGTAAAAAAGTAGGTTCGCTGGCTGATGGTGCTGCTTTTAGTTTTTATCCCGGAAAAGTTCTAGGAGCCGCCGGAGATGCCGGTGCGGTTACGGTCAACGATGAAAAGCTAGAGAAAAAAGTCAGAATGCTTTGTGATCATGGAAGGTCTGAAAAATATTTTCATGTTTCAGTTGGAACGAATTCAAGACTTGATTCAATTCAGGCAGCAGTGTTGAATGTTAAGCTTAGACACCTGGAAAAATGGGTGGAAAGAAGAAATGAAGTTGCAAAAATGTATCTGGATCTTTTAAAAGATGTTAAAAATATAGAACTTCCTTTGACAAGGCCTGAAGTAAGACATGCGTGGCATCTTTTTGTTATTAGGTCAAAACAGCGTGACAGACTTATTGAAAATTTAAAGAAAGAAGGGATTCAATGTGGAATTCACTATCCTCTTTCACTGCCGCAGCAGCCTGTTTTTAAGGAACATCTTGATTATTGTATGGATTACAGAGCTGTGGCCTGGTCAGCGGAGTATGTTTCTCTGCCGATAGGAGAGCATATTACTGAAGAAATGGTTCTCTCTGTGGTTTCGAAGATAAAAAAATACACATAAAAAAAACTTTCCTGATGCTTTTAACGTTAAAAAGTAAGAGCAGTTCTTTAAATAACAGGGTTTTATGGCACCGATTTTTGCAAAAGTAGCTTTTTTTGTTGAAAAAAAATGCAAAAGCAATATAGTCGTTATGCAGAATTGGTGAGTATTGACAAATAAGTTTAGGTTTTAATACTTGGAGGTTTTCAGATGAGAAGAATTACTTTTTTGATGTTTGCACTGTTTCTTGCAGTAATTGTTGTTTCTTGTGGTGATGATCCACAGTTTGTTCCAAACGACGATAATGTTGCAACTGATAATGATATCGGTAATACAGGAAACACTGGAGATACAGGAAACACAGGAAACACTGGTGATACAGGAAACACTGGTGACACAGGAAATACCGGTGACACAGGAAATACCGGTGATTCTGCTTGTGATACAGATAGTCTTACAACGAACTGTTCACTTGATAGCGAGTGTGGTGCTTGCAATATCTGTGTGCAGGGAAAATGTGCAAAAGGTTGTACAACAGATGAAGACTGTAAAATGTACTCAGGTCTTAAATGTAATACAAAACTTTTCCGTTGTACAAACGTTTATGCATCTCTTATGGCTTGTGGCGAGAAAAAATGTCCTGCAGGTTGTTGTATTGCTGATGCTGGTCTTACAGCTGTACAATGTCTTGCAACTCCTGAAGCTTCAAAGTGTGGTCTCTGTTCAAACGGTGAGATCTACAATGGGACAGAATGTATTCCCGCTGTATGTTCAACAACATCAGATAATTGTCCGACCTTAAATTCAAGCTCAACTGATCCAAAACCGGAATGTTTTGAGTGTAAATCAGGTGAGTATATCTGTAAGGAAGATGAAGAATGTGGTACTTCAGGTGTTCTTGTAAATGCCGCTCAGTGTATTCCGGCAGGACAGAAATGTGTTGCAGGTGTAAGTGAGTGCTGTTCAGGTATGCCTTGTGTTGAGGGATACTGCTACTAGATTTTATTTAGAATATTTTTTATAAGCCGCCCTTTCTGGGCGGTTTTTTTTTGCCGTAAAATGGAAAAATGTAATTTTGGGAATATAATTGCCCTCTGAGTTGTTTTTGACTAGTTTTCTTTTTGTTTCAGGAGGATTTTTATAAATGAAAAAGTTTATTGTGATGGCTATTCTTTCAATTTTTCTTTTTAGTCCGCTGTTTGCAGACAGTCCCAAAGGATCTGATTCGGTTAAACCCGATTTAAACACTTTTTATTTCTTTTATTCAAATCGTTGTCCTCACTGTAAGGTTGCACATCCTTTTATAAATAAATTAAAAAAGGAATACCCTAAAATTAATTTTAAAGAACTTGAAGTAATGAAAGTTCCTGAAAATAGAAAACTTTTTATTAAAATGATTAATGAGCGCGGAATTCAAGGTGGCGGAGTGCCGACATTTATTTTCGGAGACAAGTTTGTTGTCGGATTTCAGGAAGGACATCATGATAAACTGATACGTGAGATGATAGAGATTCAGCTTGCCAATCACGGAGACGAATGTGATAATGACAAGTGTAAAAAATGCTCTGAAAACATAATTGATGTTCCTGTTTTCGGGAAAATTGATGCAAAAATGGTGAGTCTTCCAAGCTTTACTTTTATTATTGGTCTTCTTGACGGAGTTAATCCCTGCGCGATGTGGGTTCTCATGTTTCTTTTGACGCTTCTTGTAAATGCAAAAAGCCGGAGGAAACTAATTATGGTTGGAACAGTTTTTGTGATTTCTTCCGGTCTGGTTTACTTCCTTTTCATGACAGCGTGGCTAAACATCTTTACATTTATGGGTGTGGCAAACTATGTCACTATCGGTCTTGGAATTGTTGCTCTGTTAATGGGGGCTGTAAATGTCAAAGAGTTCTTTTTCTTTAAAAAGGGTGTGAGTCTGATGATTCCGGAAAAGGTAAAGCCCAAGCTGTATGAAAAAATGAGAAAGGTTATAAACAACAACAACTTTTTTCTTTCACTTGCAGGAACAATAACCCTTGCCTTTTTTGTTAATCTTATAGAGCTAGGCTGTACGATTGGTCTTCCGGCAATATACACCAGGGTTCTTTCAATTCAGAAGATCGATACTGGTCTGAAATATTTATATATGGGCCTTTATAATGCGTATTACGTTATTCCTCTTGCAGTAATTGTTGTTGTTTTTGTTATCACAATGGGAAAATACCGTTTTGAGGAAAAGCATGCAAAAGTGCTTAAACTTATAAGTGGAATTCTCATGCTTTCTCTGGGACTGATACTTGTACTTAAACATGATCTTCTGGTTTTTTCCTGATAAGAACAAAGTCGTTAAGATTTATTCCAGTATAGCCGCTTTTAAGGGTAAAACCTTCATTTTCTAGAAATGTAGCTGAATCAAAGGTTTCAATAAATGGTCTAACTTCATTTATGGTGTATTTCCTTTTAAGATCTGTTATAACTGCTCCCGCGTATTCTGAGTTACCGTCTATTCCGTCACTTGAAAGTGCGTATAGTTCAACTGACCCATCAAGATAAGGAAGGACAGAGAGTGAAAGATGCGACATTCTTCCGCCTTTGCCGGTTCCATCAACTTTTAGTGTCGGTTCTCCACAAATAAATAGATTCTTTTTACAAGTTTTTAAATGATCGACAACGATCCTGCTAAGGGTTTCAATGGAATTCGTGAATCTGTTGATAAAGACGGTGTCTTTTTCACAAAGCTGAAAATGGTTGCTTAAATGATCTTTAAGTGTAATACAGTCAGCACATTTTATCAGAGTAGCGTTTGGAGTGTTTTCTGAATAAAAAGGCATGCTTCCGACAAGTTTTTCTCCATCTGGGAAGGGAATATCACTCATTGAAAAGACTGTGAACTTTTTTTCTGGAAACATTGAGGCTAACTTACCGCCTTTGATTAGAGAGTTCTCTGACCTGATACGGTTAATTTCAACAATGTCCTTTCCACTGTTCAAAAGATAAACATTCGAATTTATTGTAAATTCCAATACTGAACTATGCTCAATAAGTGCCGAAGAGCCTCCACTGATAAGTACAATGAATTTTTTGATATCCGAGGATCTGATAAATTCAAGCAGTTTATTTCCTGCTGAAAAACTCAGATCCGATATCATGGGATGAGTAGAGAAAACAACATTGTTCAGGCCCATTGAGTCTGAATTCTCTGGAAGTATAATTATCTTTGGAAAATTAATAGCTTCAGGATGGGTTTCAATGAATTTTCTATACATAAAAGCAGAGGACTTTCCAACGGCAATAACAGCAGAGTTCTTCAAAATTTCAAGTTCAGGATTAAATTCAAAGTTCAGTTTGATCGATCTCAATATTTTAAGATAGTTTTTCATTACGTTTCGCTTATAGCATCAATATCAAAAGTGAGTGCAATTGCCGCGGGGGTTGAAAGAGAGAAAAACAGAGTTTTCAGATAGTTGTTTGCAGAAGTGGTTTTTGGAGAAATGATCATAATGTTTTTCCGCACACGATTTTTTATCCGTGAAAGAGGTGGCTCTTCGGGGGGGAAAACTTTGATGCTCTGAGAGCTTGAAACAGCATTACCGATCTTATCATAAATACTTTGGGCAGTATCACTAACCTGTTTTTCATTTTTTCCTGAGATCCGAAGAATTGTTATTTTTGTAAATGGTGGAAGTTCCAGCCGCTCCCGCCATGAAAGTTCTTCTCTAATAAAACCGGGATAGTCATGTTTTTTTAGGTGTTTCCAGATATAGTGATCCGGATAAAGAGCTTCAGCCCAGATCTTTCCTTCGACGTTAAATCTTCCAGCTCTTCCGGCTACCTGTGTTATTGTCTGAAAACATTTTTCAGCGGCTCGTGTTTCCTTAAAACTGAGCAGATAGTCTGCGTATTTGATGATAACATTCTTTAAATTCGGGAAGTTGTGACCTTTTGATACCATAACTGTTCCAGTAATGATGTTGTACTTGTTCTGTGAGATATCTTCAACAGCTTTGTCGAACTGCCTGATATTTTTTAAGCTGTCCTTATCAAAAGAAATTAGTTTTGAATCAGGAAAGAATTCCATAAGTGTTTCAACGAGTTTTTCAATACCTAATCCTTCAAAGTTAAGTTTATTGTGGCCGCATTCCGAACAGAAAAATTTTGTTTTGCTGAAGTTGCAGTGATGACAAAGGAGTTTTCCGCTTTTTTTATGATAGACAAGAGCTGTGTTGCAGTCCGGACATTTTTGGGTAGCTTCGCATTCCGGACAGATTGCAAAAGTTGCAAATCCTCTGCGATTGAGAAAAAAGAGAGATTGTTCGTTATTTTTAATAGATTCAGCGACTTTCAGGATAAGACTTGATGGAAGATAGAGGTCTCCTTTAAACGGAAAACTTTTGATTTCAGGCAGAGGTTTTTCGTTTGCTCTTTTGGTAAGGATCTCAAGATTATACTTTCCGATCGAGCAGTTATGCCATGAGTCTGATGACGGAGTTGCACTTCCAAGTACGATCGGAATATCCATCATTGCAGCTTTCATTATTGCTGCATCTCTGGCGTGATAGTAAGGTGGTTCAAAATTCTTATAACTTCCATCATGTTCTTCATCTACAATTATAAGACCCAGATCAAAAAACGGATATGTAACCGCTGATCTTGTTCCGACAATAATTTCAACTTTTTTGTTCATTGCATTGTACATACTTGAAAATCGTTTTTTCTTTGACATAAAGCTATGGAGAACGACTCCTTTTTCTCCAATTCTTTCTATTAGGTGGTCAAGCGCTCCGGTTGTCAGACCGATCTCAGGAACAAGGTAAAGAACCTGTTTCCCGGAGGATATGACATCTCTGCAAAGTGATGCAAAAATTTCACTTTTCCCACTTCCAGTCACGCCATAGACAAGAGTCGGAGAAAAGTTTTTTGCTTCCCATCTTTCCTTAATAGAGCTGACAACTTTTTTCTGGTCACTGTTAAGGCTGGAACTGTCCGGTTTTCGAGATTCTGTCGCCTCTATGTGCATTTCCGGATCACTGTTTCCTATAAGTGTGTTCTTGTTGCTGATGATCGGAGAGAACAGCTGCTTTATGATCTTTGGGAAAGGGTATAGGTAGTACTCCGAAAGCCATTTTAAAAAAGCGGTCTTTTTCTTATCTTTAAATATTGGAGAAGAAATTATTTTGCCGGCAATTGGTTTGATTGATTTTACTTTAATGTTATCAGGTAGTTCTTGGCAGAATTTTTCAATTATTCCCCAAGTCTTTGTTTTTCTAAGCTCGATCTCAACGACATCACCGATGTTTAGGTCTAGATTATCTGGAACAAGATAAATAAGAGGTGAAATGTCAGGACGCGGAATAAGAATAAATGCATAATTTTTTTTCAAGATTAATTCAATCCAGATAGAATTCTTTTCTATAAAATGTCCAGGTCGCTACAGTCTTTTCATCTTCTATAATCTCTATTTTACCTGGAAAAACCATAGGTTTTACACTTTTACTGTAATCACTAAACTGGTATGTAACTTTGTTGAGTTTAAGGACTGCAGGGAGAAAATTTCGTTTATATAGAACAAGTTCAGGTGCATTGGAGAATCGTTTCTTTTTACCAATGCTTATTCCCGCCTCGTTCGTATTTTTAATAACAGTGAGCGTTTTATTTTCAACGTTTATTCCTTTCTTTGATAGCGCTGACAGGAGTTTTTTAGAAAAAGATTCAGGTGTTTTTAGCCCGTCAAGGTCATCAGGGAAAAAGAAAAGCTGAAGAAACAAAGGAAACTTGTCTTTTTCAAGGTAGGAACTTTCCCCCTCCCTTCTTAGAGAGGTGTCCGATTTTTTAAACTCAAGAATTATTTTTTCATCCTGAGAGCTTCTGCCTTCAACCTTAATTGTTTTGTCAGGAGTAAAAATGGTTTTGCCCATATTCAGAACGATTTGGCTGGGTGTAAGATGAAAAGCTGAAATGAGAAGTAGGCTGAAAATGAGTTTCACTCTGTATCCTCCAGTAATTTTTGAAGTTCATTTTTCATAGTTGGGAAGGTTTTAAGACCAAGGTATGCGTTGGCAAGAACAAAACCCTGACTATTTCCAGTATCAAAAACGATAGAATCATCATCAATTAATAGTCCATATATTTTTTCGGTCTTTAGGAGTTCAGTCATTGCATCAGTAAGGTCTATTTCTCCATTTTTCCCAGGGTTAGTCTTTTCAAGAAGAGACTTCATTTTATTTGTAAAAATATATCTTCCGACGATTGCCAGACAGGAGGCAGTTTCATCTGAGGATGGTTTTTCAATAAGTTTTGTTATGTCAAAAATATTTTTCTGAGATTCAACACCTTCGACAATACCGTACATATGTTTTCTGTTTTCGGGAACTTTCATTAGAGCAATAACTGAAGCTCCAGTCTTTTCATGAAGCTTCATCATTTTTTTCATGCTTGAAATTTGGTTCTTCGGAAAGATAAGCATGTCAGGAAGAAGAACGGAAAAAGAACTGTTTCCAGTAACCTGAGTTCCTTTAAAAACAGCATTTCCCAGACCTTTATGTTTTTTCTGGCGAACAGAGATAACGTCTATTAGATTGTTAAGCTCCCGGATCTCTTTTTGAGTTTTATCATCAAGTTTCTGAGTGGGAAACTTGGCATTTATCATGTCAAAATGATCAAGGATAGATTCTTTACCCGAACTGGAAACAAAAATGATAGAATCACTTCCAGCTGAAACGGCCTCCTCAACAACGTATTGTATTGAAGGCTTATCAAGAATGGGAAACATCTCTTTAGGGATGCTTTTAGATGCCGGGAGAAATCTTGTGGCGAGGCCAGCGGCGGGAATGATGGAAAAATGCAACTCTATCTCCTTTTAAAAAGCTTGTCTCTTTCTTCTCTTTCCTCCTGTGCCTGTTTACACTCTATGCAGAGGTTGGCAACAGGACGCAGTTTTAATCTTTCGTAGGGGATGTCTGTTCCGCAGGCATCACATGTGCCGTAAGTTCCGTTTTCGAGCTTAGAGATAGTTTTCTGTATCTTATTGATGAGTTTTCTGTCTCTGTCCCGGAGTCTTAGAAGTCTGTTCCGTTGCTCTAAATAGGTTGCCTGGTCGGCTTCATCACCGTGAAAGGTATCTGTTTCACCTGGATGCTCCATTTCGTTTACCTTTTCCCGATTTCTCTTTTCAAGGTCAAGAAGTTCCTGTTCAAGATTATCACGAAGTTCCTGGATCTGTTCTTTTGTAAGCATTATTTTCTCCTAAATCCGGTTATTTTTCCTTAATAAAGATCTCTTGAGTTAAAGCATCTTTTCCGATGCTTCCTGTCTCAATATCAATCTGTGCAGTTCCTTCAAAAAGAGCAGTTTCAGAATTGCTCAGACCTTGCAAGAGAAGGTCGTAACTACCGTTGGGAATGTCATAGATCAAGATTGGATCAAAGGTGTCGTTGCAGGACTGTTCGACAGTTTTAGTAAGATCGTTAGAGATAAGGGAGGCGGCAATAGTGAAAACATCTGTGTCAGAGCAGGAAGTAATGGTGCGGCTGTCAAAATTCCAGTTAACGATGAGGTCTGAAACGTTGATATTTTTATAGTCGTTAATATCTAGCGGAGAATCAACACCTGTAACGATCTTAAACTCAGGAACAGTATAGGTGATTCTAGAAATATCAGAATCGTCTGTTCTGTATGCATTGATAGTTGCAGAGTATTTTCCTGAAGGAATGTTTACTACTTCAAAAAGTTCAGCCCGACATGACAGTTCAAATTCTGAAAGCTCAGTTTCTTTTCCCCAGATATTTGTGCTGACCTTTTCTCCTTCGTTGAGGAGTGTGAATTTAATTATTTCAATATCATAGTCATTACAATCCGAACTGTTCCAGTTAAAGGTAATCCCTCCGGCATATTCAACCATGTCGACATCCACTTCTGTGTCTGTGGTAGTTGCATCCACTGTGCCTGATCCGTAACTTTTCTTGTTGTTGTTGGAATCTTTAAGGGCAACTGTAAAGTAGTAGTTATCCTTTTCAACAAAAAGAGATAGAGTGTCAGTTGTATCTGTACACATGAAAGTTTCAGTGGCAGTTTTTTTCTGATTAGAATCAAAAAGAGTTACTTCAAAAAGTTCAGCAAGATAAAGTTTGCAGGTTTCACCCTGCGGAAATTTAATGTTGATTGTTACTTCAACGTTGTCAGGCTTAGTGTCAAAACAGCCAAATGAAAGAATCATAACAATAGCTGCTATTAAAATACGTTTCATATTATCCTCCAAAAAGTATCTGCATATAATTATAGTTTAAATTGCTCCCGTTTTCAAGAAATCACTTGCAGTAAACAGGTAGTTCCAGTACAATCTTTTAACAATTATGACGTTTTGTAATGAGGGTGTAATGAATAAAAGAATTCTTGTGATAGATGATGAAAGATCACTTCTTGAGTCAATGAAGCTAATTTTGTCTAAATCAGGGTACACCGTGCTTACAGCTTCTACCGCAATGGAGGGATTAAAGACAATAAAAGAGCTTGAGAGAGATCTTTCCTTAATAATAACGGATCTTGCTCTTCCCGGAGGGTTTGACGGGATTGATATCCTTGATGCGGTAAAAGATCTTGATATAGATATTCCGGTTATAATGATAACGGCTTACGGGAATGTTGCAACTGCTGTTAAGGCTATGCAGAAGGGTGCTTACAACTTTATGACAAAGCCTGTTAACTTCAAAGTTCTACTTCAGCAGATTCAGAAGGCTGTTGAAACAGCGGCTATTTTAAGTGAGAACCTTAGACTTCAGGATGAAATAAGGTCAATAAGGACCGATTCGAACCAGATAATCTATGTAAGTGAAGATATGGAAAAACTTCTTAAATCTGCGAAGAATATTGCCCAGACAGATGAAACCGTCCTTATCGAAGGTGAAAGTGGAACGGGGAAGGAGCTTGTTGCAAGATATATTCTCAGGGAGTCTCCGAGAGCCGGAAGACCTTTTGTTGCTTTTAATGCTGCGGCTGTTAGTGAATCTTTGGTAGAGTCAGAGTTGTTCGGATATAAGAAAGGTGCCTTTACAGGTGCAGACCGTAATAGCCCTGGATATATTGGAGCTGCAGAAGGAGGCACTCTTTTTATTGACGAGATAGGTGAAATGCCTATTGGTCTTCAGTCAAAACTTCTGAGGTTTCTTCAGTCAAAGGAGTTCCTTCCAGTAGGAAGTGCAACGCCGGTTTTTGCCGATGTGAGAGTTATTGTTGCAACCAACAAGGATCTTAAGAGTGAAAAGGAAAAAGGATTTTTTCGGGAGGATCTTTATTATAGACTTTCTGTGTTCCCTTTAATAATTTCACCACTTAGAGAAAGGAAAGAGGACATTAATGTGCTTATCAAACACTTTGTTGATAAACTTTCTAAGCAGTATAAGAAAAAAGTTTCCTATCCTGATGCACAGCTTGTAAAAACTTTATTGAAAAAGGACTGGAAAGGAAATGTGAGGGAGCTTGAAAATTATATGGCAAGATATGTGCTTTCTTCTGGAAAGATCGAGGATAGAGAAGACCGGAAAGATAGCTCCAGTCAGGAAATTGCACCTTCAGAAACAGTAATGGTCAAGATTGGGGAAATGACCATGAAAGAGGTTGAAAAGGAAGTCATTCTGGCAGCTCTTAGACAAACTGGCGGAAATAAAGCTAAGACTGCTGAAATACTTGATATTTCACAGAGAACTATCTATAGAAAGATAACGGACGAAGATGTCTGATTATTTGTTTTTCTGTTCCCAGAGATAATCAAATTTGAAATCAAGAGAAAGCATTATCTTGTTGTGGTTGAATGTATCCTTTAGGTACTCATAATCTTCCATATTGTTTGCTAGGTTATAGGCGCTATCATATTTGTAGATAACTTCTTTTGCAAAGGAATAGTTTAATCCAAGTGCGGCATATTCGCAGAAATTGTATACTATGCTGATGTCAATACCTAGATCGGAATTGCTGCTGTCTTCAAGAAATCTATAAAGATAAGGAGCTTTGGAGTAATTGATCCTGGCAAGGATATCAAACATGTATATAGAGGCATAAGGTGCTACAAAAAGACCCCATGTAGTATAGTTGCTACTACCCCAGAAGTTTTTGCTGCCGTCACGGAGGAATCTCAGCTTGTCGCCATTTCCAACATTAAGTACGCCTTGAGAATCAATGTTAGTGTTTCCATCTTCATCGATTCTGTTGGGATTAAAAATCTGTCTACTAGAAAAATCAAATTCAGCCATAAAACCTATTTTGATATTTTCGTTGATCTCGTATCCGAGGTCTGCTCCAATTGAAAGAAGAACGTTCTTTTTGTTAAGAGCGTAGTCGTTCCTTCCAGTTGAGTCATTCTTAGAAACAAGATTTTCTGCAATTTTATTCTGGTCATTCAGGTAGGTGTCGTTCGTTGTCTGGAAAATTCCGTCAACAACATCTTCATCATAGTCGTGATATGCGCTTCCCCAGATAAGAGAAAAAGAGAATGTGGAATAGAACTTCCCTTTTGATTTGAACCTGAGGTCAAAACCAAGTGAGGGATCCTGAAATTTGTCTTGTCCGTCAAGCATTGTTTCGTTCCCACCATTGAAAAGAAAAACGTTGAAGGCAAGGTCCATTGTGTTTGAGAGAAGAAAATCGAGTCCAAGAGATAATCCGATGTCGTTAAACCCACCGCCAAGAAAATATTGATTAACTCTGGATTTTGATGGAAAAGGAATTTCATTGTCATAAAGAGATTCAAGTCCAAAAGGCATATTGAATTTACCTGCCTGAAGGAGGAAGTCCATTCCCCAGTGACCTTTTCTAACTGAAGGGTGATTCACAGAGAAGGAAGCGTCCTGAATTATATCAAGAGCGTTCGGTTGATTCTGAGGGGTAATGGTTTCAACAGGGTTTTGTGAATCAGTAGGTAGAGAAGGATCGTGATTGTAATTTATTTCAACAACCTTATTGGTTTTAAGTCCCTTGGCAAAATCCAGAAGAAGTCTGCCGTTAAACATTTTATTTCCGCCTTTAAGGTCAAGAATGGCGTTTCCAAGTCCAAATTTCCAGCTGGAAGAAAGATCATTGTTCCCAAAGATCATTACACCATTATCGGCAAACATATAAGTTGAAACAGAAAAGTATGGGTTTACAACAAAGGGATCAAGCGGAACTACAGGTTTTGGTGCTTCAACTATTTCAGGTTTCACTTCTTTTACAGGTTCTGCAACAGGTGCCGGTGTAGCAGCAGGTTGTGCTTCAGCAGTAGGCGCAGCAGCGGGTTGTGCTTCAGCGGCAGGTTGAGCAGCAGATTGAGCTTCAGCAGCAGGTTGAGCAGCGGGTTGTGCTGCCGGTTTCTTTTCTTCAGTTTCTGTTCCTGAATTATATTTGTTCAGGTACTGTTGATAAAGATCTTTGTATTCCCCTTTTTTTTCTTCTTTCTTTTCTTCTTTCTTAGGAGCTTTTTTTTCTTCTTTCTTTTCTTCTTTCTTTTCCTCTTTTTTAGGAGCTATTGGAATTAATGTAGGCTCCTGGGCAAAAAGACTGAACGCGAAAAAAAGCGTAATAAGAATAATAACCTTACGCATGGAATTTCCTCCAAATTGTCAAAACTAGTATAAACACGGGAAAATATAACAGTATGGGGTATTTTTTCAAGTTTTTACAAGGATATAGTGCATATTATTTAAGTTTAGACCAGTTGTTGCCGGAAGAATGATTGACTTCCAGTGGAACTTTAAGAAAATTGCCGGCCTTAATAAGTTCTTTTGCACATTCTTTAGCAACATTCTCATCTTTTTCTGGAGCTTCAATAATAAGTTCATCATGTATCTGAAGGAGTATTTTCGATTCAGGAAATTTTTTCTGTAACATTTTATGAACATTTACTGTTCCTATTTTGATAATGTCTGCTGCAGAGCCCTGAATTATAGTATTAACAGCCTGCCTTTCTCCTGACCCGGCTATGTTTTTGTTGGAATGTGAGATCTCGGGAATGTATCTTCTTCTCTTCATAACAGTTTCAGCAAATCCGTTTTCTCTGGTTTTTATGATGGTTTCATCAATGAATTTTTTTACATTGGGGTAGAAGGCAAAGTAGTTCTCAATATATTTTTTTGCAAAAGAGATTTCCACTCCGGTATCCTGTGAAAGTTTAAATGCCTGCATTCCGTAAAGTATTCCGAAATTCACTGCCTTGGCATGACGTCTCATGTTTGCGTCAACCATTCCTGGAAGGGTATTAAAAATTGCCAATGCAGTTTTGTTGTGAATGTCCTCTCCTTTTTTAAATGCATTTATCAACTCAGTTTCCAAACTTAAGGAGGCTAGAATCCTGAGTTCGATCTGACTGTAGTCAAGAGAGATAAGCTGTCTTCCGGGAGGGGCGATAAATACTTCTCTTATTTTTCTTCCCTCAGCGGTTTTAACAGGAATGTTCTGCAGGTTTGGATTTCTGCTTGCCAGACGGCCAGTAGCGGCATGAGTGACGATAAAGGTTGTTCTGAGTCTTCCATCATCATCAATTCCTTCAAGTATTGGTTCAACGTATGTTGATAAAAGCTTGCTATACTCACGATGTTTTATAATTAGCTCAGGAAGTGGATGAAGTTCTTTGTCAGCAAGTTTACCAAGCACAGAATGATCGGTGCTGTAGCCGGTCTTGGTTTTTTTCCCGTGAGGCAGCCCCAGCTTTACAAAAAGTAATTCGCCAAGCTGTTTTGGTGACCCGGGGTTGAAATCGTCATCAGCATATTTTAAGATCTCTTTTTCAAGATCTTTCTGGATAGCGATGAATTCTTTTTGTACTTCTTTGAGTTTTTCTCTGTCTATTAAAAAGCCGTGCTGTTCCATTCCTTTTACGGCTTCAAGGTTGGGCATCTCAATTTTATTTAAAAGATGAGATGTATTATCGTTCTGAGAAGTTTTTGACAAAAGGGCTTCAAGAAAGGAAAATTTTTCACCAATGGTCTGAGGGTCATCAGGAATAAATCCCAATGCTGAGGCTATGTCACTCATTGTATATTCGTGCCTACCGCTATCCTGGCAGAAAAATGCGATCTTAAGGTCAATAAAATCAGTATCTTTTGGAAAAGGGTAGGCAAGGAACGACTTCACATCAAACGAAAAGACGACACTTTCCTTTGGGAGTTCATTAAGAGGAAATTTAATGAATTTTCCATCTTTGCCAAGATAGAATTTATCCTGATCGTAAATTCCGAAATAAGTTTCCTGTTCTCCGGGCATAAAGAATCCGTGGGCCCATTCTTTAAGTTCAGTGAAAAGTTTTGAGCTGGATTCAGATGATGCTTTTTGAAGGCCGGTTTTTTTTAAAAGAGATCTAAACCCGAATTTTTCGGCAAAATCTTGAAAAAGCTCAGAGTTAACCCCTGTCCATGGAGAAATATTATCTATGTCAAAGCTAAGTTCAGATCTAAGTGAGACAAGTCTTCTTGAAAGGACAAGTTGTTCTCTGAAATCAGTCAGTTTTGTCTGGATGGCCGGTTTGAGCTCTGAAATATTAGCATAGAGTCCTTCAATATCATCAAATTCGTTAAGAAGTTTTGCGCCAGTTTTTGGACCAACTCCGGGAAGTCCGGGAACATTATCGGAACTGTCGCCCATTAGAGCAAGCAGATCTCTCATTTTTTCAGGAGTAACTCCGAACTTTTCTTTGACTTGCTCTGTTCCATAATGTTTGTTTTTCATCCCGTCGTACATTGATGTTTTGTCATCAATAAGCTGCATCAAGTCCTTATCAGATGAAATTATTACAACTTCATCGTTTGGGTTGTTTACAACAATAGAAGCAATAACATCATCAGCCTCGAAACCTTCTTTTAAAAGAGGCGTTATCCCAAGAGCTTTAAGCATTTCTTCAATGTGAGGGAACTGTTTTTTAAGGTCCGGATCGACCTCTTTTCTGTTAGCCTTATATTCAGAATATTCCTTTTTTCTGAAGGTAGGACCTTTTGAATCAAGAGCGCCAATAACACAAAATCCGTCAAATTTCTGCATTGTTTTTAGAAACATTGAAATGAATCCGTAAAGAGAGTTGGCTGGATTTCCATCTGGAGAATACATGGGTGGTAGAGCATGAAAAGCTCTGAAAATGTAAGAGCTTACATCGATTATGGCTATTTTCATGTTACTTCGTCCAGTTTCTGTAAAGAAGGGTGCCTGTATAAAGCATCTGGAAAGTTGGAAGAAGCTGTTGAATAATTCTGTTGTAGCTGGTAAGAATAGTTGGAGAGACAAGAACTCTATCTCCCGGCACTAGTTTTATTGACCCGGCTTTTCCTGAAAAGATCTCATCAAAGCTAAGCTTTACAAGGAGATGTTTCCCTGATCGTTGACGAACCATGTATATTCTTCCCTCTGAGCTGAAAGGAGGTGTAAGTCCTCCTGCATCGGCAACGAGGTCAAGAAGTGTGTAGTTTCCATTTGTAATGTTAAATGCCCCGGGGTTCTTAACTTCTCCTAGAATATAAGCTCTATTTGCACTGGAATGAGGAACGTAGAAAGTGTCTCCGTCGCGTAGATAGTATTTTGAATAGTCAACTTTCCCAGTTGCAAGATCACTGATGTTGATCGGAACAACAATATCACCTCTTTTCATATAGATAAACTCAGTTGATCCGCTTAAATCTGATGGAACGATCTCTGTTATAGCCTCAAGAAGGTTAGTGTTGACCTTTATCGGATGCTTTCCGGCATTTTTCACATTTCCTGTAACATAGTAGAACTTACTTTCATATTTAACGATATCGAACATTACATGAGGGGCTTTAATAAACTTGGAATACATGTCTTCAAGCATCAGGGATACTTCTTTTCTTGTTTTATCGGCTACTTTAACATATTTAAGCAGTGGAATGTTCACTTCTCCGTTCTCATCGACAGCATGACCGAAAATTTCACCAAGTTCAGTTGCTTTTGTACTGTCCTGAGGGTTTCCATAAATACTTATTTTTATTTCATCTCCGATACCGATCTTGTAAACCATCTTTCCTGCTTCAAGAGAATTTCTGTTGTCTTCGATATCCATTTCTTCAACTTTAAACTCTTTTTCAGGTATGTCGCTATATTTTCTATACCCTGCACGAGTGCATGAAGTTGAAATAAAGATCAGCATAAACGCTGAGATTACGCGGTATTTAGCATCCATATTCCACCTATTATCATAAATATTCCACCAGTCTGAATTAAGCTCAGCTTTTCATGAAAGATAAAGATTGACCACAACGTGACAATTATTAGCCCTGAGGACGTCATTAACGGGTAGGCAATTGACAGATTGAACTTTTCAAGAGCTTTTGTATAAAATATAAGGGCAATACCGAAGAAAGCTATTCCAAGCATGAGTTTCCAGTTAGAGATGTAGCTTATGATGAAATTAAGTAATCCACCTTCAGTTTTTACAGGTTCAGTCATAACACCGGCTTTCATCATAATATTTGCGCCGGCATTGAATAAGATAGCGAGAACTAGAAAGATTGTGAAAATGTTCATAATTCCTTGATCTTTTTAATTATTTCGAGCCATTTTTCATCAGGGATCCGAGCTCCGACATGCTCAATTACTTTTCCGGCAAGAAGTGAGCCAATGTTTGCAGCTTTTTTAAGGTTCATGTCATTCATCAGTCCGTAAAGAAATCCGGCTGCATAAAGATCTCCGGCACCTGTTGTGTCTACAGGCTCTGCTTTTATCGGATCAATTCTACAGATTTCTCTATTGCATGAGATAAGAGATCCTTTCGGGCCAGTCTTTACAATTGCAATCTCACACATTCCGGATATTTCAATAACACTTGATTCAGGATCAAGTCCGGTAAAGGCAAGAGCTTCATCTTCATTTGCAAAAACTATATCAACATAACGTTTCACAACGGTTTTTAAAAACTCCAGATTCTCAGAAACGATATTAAAACTTGCTAGGTCAATTGAGGTTCTTAGCCCCATGCCTTTAGCCGTAGCGAGAGCTTTTTCAATAAGATCATGGTTCTGAACGAGGTATCCCTCTATATGAAAAAAGTCAAATCCTTCGAATATTTCAGTATTTATTTCATAGGGTGAAAGTTTGACTGCCGACCCCAAGTAGGTTGCAAAAGTTCTTTCTGAGTCTGGAGTAATAAGAGCAATAGCCCGGCCCGTCCTTGGTTCATCAATAAACAGCTGATGATTTATAGCGTTGTTCTCAAGGTCTTTTCTGAAAGTGTTTCCCAGCTTATCGTCTGATACTTTGCCGATAAATGTGCAGTGCTGGCTGAGTTTAGAAAGTCCTGTTACTGTGTTTGAAGCACTGCCGCCACACATAATTTCCTGGTGAAGATTCTGGACTTTTTCAAGAACTCTGTCACTGAAAGCTAGGTCGACAAGACGCATGCTTCCTTTTTCTAGTCCAAGCTCAGTAAGAATGGATTCATCCGGAAGCTTAACAAGAATATCGACAAGAGCATTTCCCATTCCTATGATCTTTCTCATAAAAAGCCCCGATTTTTTAAATAAAGACGTTATTTAACAATTTTGATTCGACCCAGCTTAACATTTTCGAATTGTCCTTTTGATTTAAGATAGTCAACTATTATTGAAGGGATGCAGTATCCAGTATCTTTTTTCTTAGAAATGTTTTTAAGAATTGTGTATCCATCACCGCCACCAGCGATAAATGAGTTGAAAGCAACTTTATATCTTCTCTTTTTATCCAAAGGTTTTCCATTGATCTTAACATCAAGAGCAGAGCCTTTGAAAAGTTTTACGGATATTCCTGAAACCTGAAGGAACCCTGGAGAACCCGGTCCTTTTTCAGCGAAGTTGTCAAGGATCTCCTGGATTTGATGGCCTGTAAGTTCGGCAACAAAAAGTGTATCCATAAAAGGAAATACAGAGTACACATCTTTTTCAGTAATGACGCCTTTTTCAAGACCCTGTCTGATGCTTCCTGAGTTGATAAAAGCAAGGTCTGCTTTACCCTTTTCTTTCATGATGTCAGTGATTATATTTCCAAGCTCGGTTTCAGCTTTTCTTGAGTATTTTCTTTCGCCAACAAGGTCTTTGTTGAGTTTTCCAATTTGTTTGTTTGAAAAAGTACATTTAAAACCGTTAAGAAGTTTAAGCATAGCCTTGTTCTCAACGATCTGTTTGTCAAGATACTCGTACTTAACCTTTTTTCCTTTCACAACCTTTTTTTTAATGTTGATAGGATAAAGTTTGAAGCTTGTTTTCACGATTTTTTTTCCTTTAAGAAGAAAATCAAAACGTCCAACCCACTTTCCAAGACCTTCTGTCTGTACAATGTGTGTGTCACCGATCTTCACCGGACTGCTGAGATGTACCTGTGTATGTGAACCCACTATCAGATCAATGCCGGGAATATTCTTTGCAAGGTAGTTGTCACCGTGAAAGCCGTCAAAGCTTTTATCTGTGTCGTAATATCCGAGATGGCTGAGAACAATAACAAGATCATTTTTCTTTTTAAGCAGTGGAACTCTTGTTTTTGCTTCAATGATCGGTTCTGTCATAACAAGATTGCCCAGAAGTCCGGGGCTGGTGATCTGTTCAGTCTCTCTCGTTGTAAGTCCGAGGATGGCAACTTTAAGACCGTCATCAAATTTTTTCTCAATATAGTCTTTGCCGACAGCTTTTGTGCCGCCTTCTTCGTAGATATTTGCACTGAGAAAAGGAAAATCGGCTTCTTTCTTCATCTTATGAAATACATCAATACCAAAATCAAATTCGTGGTTTCCAATGACCATTGCATCGTAACCTATTAGATTCATTCCGCTTATCATCGGTATGTTATGACATACGTTGCTTCTCGGATCTCCGAGAGTTATATCTCCTCCGCTGAGAATAAGGATGTTGCCTCCTTTTCCCTGAACTTCAGCTCTAATCTTGTCAATTAGAGTTTTTCTTGCGGCTAGTCCACCGACTGCAGGATTGTTCGGTTCATCGAATTTCCATGCCATGCCGTGCCCGTCATTTGTGAAGATAACGGTAAGCATGCGTTCTTTTTTGTCTTGTGCGTTAAGACAGAAAGCAAAAATCATTAAAAGTAGGATCGAAACGATTTTTCTCATTTTATGCTCCTTACAGTTTCATAATAAGTGTTTCTAAAATCACTTTAATTTCTTCACTAGAATATATAGAATCCGAAGAAGAAGTCAAATAGTTGCGAGAATATTTTACATAGTTTGAAGCAGATCTTTTCAGGTGGGCAAGTTCTTCATTGGTCAGCTCTCTTTTAATTTTCCCCGGGTTTCCGGCAACAAGTACGCCCCTGGGAATCTTTGTCTTTCCGAGCAGGACGGAGTTTGCTGCAATGATGCTGTCTTCTCCAATATGGCATCCATCCAATATTACTGCGCCCATTCCGATAAGAGTACGATCTTCAATTATGGATCCGTGGATCACGACATTGTGTCCGATCGTTACTTCATTTCCAATATGGGTCGGAAAAAGATCTGTCGTAACATGTATTGTTGAGTTGTCCTGAATATTTGTTCTTTCACCAATAATGATGGTGTTGACATCACCTCTGACTACAGATCTGAACCAGATGCTGCTATCCTTGCCGATCCTGACATCACCTATGACGGATGTGTCTTTAAAAATAAATGCTTGAGGGTCTATGGTCGGGATCTTATTGAGATAGTTAGTTATCATCTTCGAATTCCTCCATCAGCTTGTCTGACGCGTGATTATTTATCATTGAAAGAACAAAGAGAAATATTCCCAGAACAAGTGTAAAGGAGAAAATGTACGGCCCGTAATTAATCTGAGTTACTTTGTTTAAAGCTGTCATGCACTTTCTGGTTTTTGCTTTTTTTTCGTCTCCAGAGAGCTCTTTCCATTTTGGGTCAGGAGTATCACCTTGAAAGCAGCCTTCTTCAGTATTAATTTTTTCATATTCGGCATAAATGCCGTCTTTTAGTAAAAAAATTACTGACAGAGCGACAATGCTTATAAGAATCAGAATTATGCCGTAAAGTGAGCTTTTGCTCTTAAACATGTTTAACTTGTTCATAGCGCCACATCCAGTTCGGCTTTGACACCTTTAAAATCAGGAAGAATTCTGCATGAGCCGCCGTCACAGGTGAGACCTCCTTTTTCAAACCCAGCGAAAATATAAAATTTCACAGTGTTGTATTTAAAGCCGATTCCAGCACCTGGATACCAGTTTTTAAGGTTATCGCTGAAATCGTTGTGCCAGTAAGTGTTTTTTAATGTCAGAAAATATCGATTATTCCATGAAAGGTCAAGAACAGTCTTAAGTTCATGGGCGTTATCAAGTTCCTTGACTCCAACTATTGTCATGTTCTTGTTGTAGTAGTCATTGTTGAATTTATAGGAGAATTTTGAAACGTATCCACCAAGATGAAGACCTGAAATTATCCAGTATTGTTTGTTATCCTCAATAGGATCCGGATGTTTGTCACCATTGCTATAATGAAAACCGAACTTTGCCGTGAAATTAAATTTCTGAAAATGTTTTTCCCCTTCAGTTCCGACAAAATAAAAATCATCTTCTTTATATTCGGGTCCCAGTTCAGTAAGGAATTTTGGGATAGAATTCTTGTTGTTCAGAGAGTTTCCCTTTACAAAACTGATGCTGTACTTTGCTTTAGTCAGATGTTTGTCCATGAAGGCTATTTTTGTTCCAATTGCCCAGGTATCAAATTCGTTATCCATCTGAAGGTCCATCGGCAGTAGTGTGGGAGGGTTGAAATATCTTCTCTTATAATCAGCATCTTCCATTCTTGTGTAGTTAAGGTAGTAGTTGCTGTAAAGCTTTGCTTCCAACTTGAATGTCAGGCGGCTTTTCTTTTTCCCGAGATCTATATAGTAAAGGGCGGAGGAATAAAAAGCAGCGGAGTTCTGAAGGTCGGTTTTTTCTTTATCTATCAGAGGGTCCATTCCGTTATATTTATTTTCCTCTGTGGTATTCTCATATCCGTAAGGAACATAAACTGCTCCAGAATAAAAAGTAAATCCTGGAAAGGGGTTCCTCAGAGATATGTATGCTCCTGTCAGGTGGAATTCTTTTTCTGAGTTTGTTCTATCATAGGCATTGCTGGTTTTATCTGTATCTTCATAGTTTTCAAGTCGGTACTTTCCGTAATTTGCGTAACCGTACTGAATCCCAAAATCCAGTTTTTTCCATTTGTAACCAAGCTCCATTCCTGCAAGCCAGTCGTCAGCTTCTCCTGTTCTTTGAAAGGTCGCCTTGTCTCTTATCTGAGGGTTGGCTCTTCCACCAAAAGTTTTCATGTGGAACCCTTTGTGGTGAACATTTATACTTCCTCCTCTGATGGAATTATCTCCATAGACGGGATCGTTTTTCATTGAGAAGGCCATTCCGCGGTTCATACTTTCATAGAAATCGCCTACAGTGAAATCCACAGGCTTCCATTTGCCTGAAAAAGACATTCTGTCAAGCCAGTGTTCCCAGCCGTGATTAAAAAGTTCATTGCTGTACTGATAGGCATGGTCGATCATTGTGTCGTCAGGGTCTTTTTTAGCAAAGACGACCATTGTTTTTCTTAGACCGAGTGAATAGTTCTTATATTGAACACCTGCAAAATCCTTAGTGTACAGCATTCCAAAATTCTCAGGAGTAGAAGCTGGAGTTGCCTTGTAGTCAATGTAGATGTGGCTTTTATTCTTTGAATAGAATTTCCACTTAACGGTTTCTTCTTTTTTCTTTTCGTTTCCGGAAACTGTAAGGGAAAAAAAACAGAAAAGCAGTATCAGATATTTCATTTTTCCTTTTCCAGAAGTTCCTCAAGTTCTTTTTTCAGACTGACCTCATCTCCAGGTTTGTATCCGCTATGCCTTGAATAGACAGTTCCATCTTTTTTAACAATGATGGAGTATGGAACAGAATCTCCACCTGGAACAACAGAAGCAACAAAGTTTCCTGAAGGGTCAAGAAGAACGGGGAAGGGCAGAGCGTTTTCAGCAGCAAATTCAGATACTTTGTCAATCAAATCCTCTCCGTCAGTTGAAACTGCAACGAACTCTATCTTTTCTGAAAATTCGCTATATATTTCAGCGAGCTGCATTAGCTCGGATTTACATGGTTCACACCAGGTCGCCCAGAAAGCAACTAGCAGATGTTTTTTTCCGCGTATAGAGTCAAAAGAAAAAGATTTTCCGTTAACGGTTTCAAGGTCCATTGAGAATCCTGAGCTGGAAACATCTGTTTTTGTGGCACTTTTTGTGGCATTTTTAGGTGTTTTTGCCGGAGAAGCTGTTCCGCAGGACATGATGAAGATCAGTAAGAATGGAATTAAATACTTCATGTTATTGGATATTGTCAAGCATAAAGTCTATGAACTTGTCATATTTTTCGACAAGAGATGTGTCCCATCCTGCGAAAACATCAAGAACTTCCATGTTGGTGGCATCAATAAGAACATTGTGAGGATATCCTTCGAGTCCGAGCTTATTTAAACTGGTCTGGCTTTTAAGAAATCCGTAAGCGTAGTTGCTTCCTTCGCCGTAAGTAAAGATGTTAGAATTTTTAAGGGCGGCAAGTTTTTCAGGTTCCAGATTGACCTGTGGTCCTGAAAGAAGACCGTTCATAATAACGACAAGTGAAAACCCTCTGTCCTTATAATCCTGTTTGTTCATCTTAGGAAGGTCACTCTTTTCTACACGACAGGGAGGACAGTCATATGTGCTTATAACAAGCCAGATCAGTTTTGAATCAGGGTTGTTGCCTTTAAACCATTCGGCAAGAGCTCTTTCTCTGTCCAGTTCGTCGAAAAATACAAGATTGGTTATCACATCGCCTCTTGCACCTGTTGTAGCACCGGTTTCAGGGTAATCAAGCGTGGTAAGGTCGACAATTATATCAGTGTCGGAGACATTTTCATTTTCTGTCTGGACATCTTCATCCATGGTTTCAGTAGTATCTGCATCGTTAGTAGTTTCATCATTTTCTGTTTCGTTAGTTTCAGATCCACCACAACTCATAATAAAAAGTGCAAAAAATACTGTGAGAAGGATTGTCGCGACATTGTTAAATTTTTTCATTTTTTCTCCGTAAAATATGTTTCAGTTTTCAACTTTTATCAAAACGACTGTGATGTTATCTTTGCCGCCATTTGCATTTGCAGCATCTATAAGTGATTGGCTTGTTTCATCAAGAGACAGGTTCTCGGCAAAGATCTTTTCAATGTCCGGATCTACAACCATGTCTGAAAGTCCGTCTGAACAGAGAAGGTAGATCTCGCCAGGCCTAACATTTTTTTTCTGAATGTCGACAAGAACGTTGTCCTTCATCCCCAGAGCTCTCATAATAACGTTTTTGTGAGGGAAGTTTACAGCCTGCTCTTTTGTGATCTGTCCGGCTTTAATATATTCATTAACAAGCGAATGATCGTCTGTAACCTGAGACAGTTTCCCTTCGAAGTAACAGTAGCAGCGACTGTCGCCTACATGTGAAACAAAGATCTCGTCACTGTCAAGCGTTGTAAGGACAGAGACTACTGTTGTTCCCATTCCTGCGTAAGATGCATTTGACGAAGAGCTGCTGTATATTCTTCTGTTTGCAAACTTGATCCCGACCATAAGTTTGTTCGCATCAAGAGACAGCGATGGGTCAAGTTTATACGGCCAAGTCATTTCCTCGTCTCTTGACGATTTTAAAAAGAAGTCCTCAACAGTCTTAACTGCAATTTCAGATGCGACCTCTCCAGCGTTATGCCCACCCATGCCGTCAGCAACGACATAGACTCCCTGGTCTTCAAGAATGGTAAAATTGTCTTCGTTAAGTTCTCTTTTCATTCCGGGATGTGTTTTTCCACTGCTTGTGTAATTCATCGTTTACTCCACAATTATGTTCATGACAGGGCCGGTATCTATTACCAAGCTACCCGATGATGTATAAAAGTCTCCGTCAAGTGTATATTTGAACGGTTTTTTTCTTTCGATTATAAATTTTCTTCCAATAGTGTCATCACAGATATCAGGAGGTAGAGAAAGTCCAAGCCAGGCTCTTGGTATCTGACCGATGATCTTCGCTTTATCGTGAAAAGCCATCATATGGGCCTTTGTATAATCTGAAGTTGCCCGATGCATAAGTTTGAATCCGAGCCCCACTTCCGGAAGTGTTGATATAAGAGTTGCAAGATAAGGCTGTTTGCCGAAGTTAAAACCGTCGACGGTTATATCCTGGCTCGTGGGAGAAAAGACTTCCCTGTACAAAGGGCCTCGGACAGCGATCGAACCTACGAGCGAAATCACGGCTTTTCCTGCAACAAGAGGGGATGGGTCGCCACTTCGATGATAGACGTCCATGAATGAACAGACAGCTCCGTTTCCAAAGATAAAGCCGTATTTGTCATTTGCTTTTAAAAGGGAAAGTTTTCTGGTTTTCAGTTCCTTTCCTTTGGACATTCCAGCAACCAGTTTTTTGAAAATTGAAACGGAGTTTCCTTTGATCCTCAGGTTCGTTGCGGTTTGATTCATGGTTCCGCCTTTGAGAATCGAAAGTTTCGGAAGAGGTTTGTCTCCATAGATCTTGATTAGCGAGCACAGTGCTACATGTACAGTGCCATCTCCGCCGTTTATTGCAAGAATTTCAATATTTTTTGATTTAAATGACTTCATTGCTTCATCCATTTTCTCAAATGAATCCGGCAGTTTAACAAGATCTTTGTCAGGTGCGGAGTCTATGATTTTCTGTAGTCTGGCAGGATTTTTTCTGTTTTTTCTTGAATACGGATTTGATATAAGTCCTATTCCCGACATTTTCTACACCCTAATTAAATAACAGACAAAAATTATAGTTTTATGCACCATTTTGTCAAATAAACAAACACTTACTGTCAAAAAACTGAACAAAATGAAAGCAAAGGATGCTCCGAATTTTTTTTTGCTGTTATTTCAGGACTTTATAAAAGTGATATGAAACGTATCGTAAAATTGACAAAACATAACAAACAATATAGGAATACAAAAGAATGGTTAAAGAGGTGAAAGATGTTTACGATTTTAAAAAGCGGGTCTTTGTCAGGCATTGATGGAATTGTGATCGACGTTGAGGTCGATATTTCAAAGGGATTGCCGGGGTTTTCAATTGTGGGACTTCCTGATAGTGCAATAAGAGAGTCAAGAGAAAGGGTTAGGACGTCTATCATAAATAGCGGACACAAGTTTCCGCAGAACAGAATAACTATAAATCTTGCGCCGGCAGGCATAAAAAAAGAAGGAGCCGGATTTGATCTTGCGATCGCGGCCTCTATACTTTCCTCTATCTACACAATTGAACCGGAGAAAATCGAAAAGTACATGATTGTCGGAGAGTTAGCTCTTAATGGTGTTGTTAAGCCCGTCAGTGGGATTTTACCACTTGCGATAACGGCAAAGGAAGAGGGTTTTGACGGAATAATCGTTCCGGAAGAAAATGGCGATGAAGCTGCTGCGATAACTGAGATAGGAGTTATTACAGTTTCAAAATTGAATGATGTTCTTGACCTGTTAAGGTATGGACCGCAGAAATTTCATAAAAGTGTCCAGGAAACTCCGATAATTGAGCACTTGTTTGATTTTTCGGAAGTCAGAGGTCACGATCAGGCAAAAAGAGCAGTTGAAATTGCGGCAGCCGGAGGTCACAACATTCTTATGGTAGGTTCTCCGGGAAGTGGAAAGACTATGCTCGCAAGACGAATTCCAACCATACTTCCTGAACTCGAAAGAGAGGAAAGTATTGAAACTACAAAGCTTTTTAGTGTTTCAAATATGCTCAAAGGAAAAGGTCTGATAAGAAAGCGTCCATTTCGGAGTCCGCATTCGACATGTTCTCACATAGCTCTTGTCGGTGGCGGTAATCCTCCCAAACCGGGAGAGGTCAGTCTTGCACACAACGGAGTGCTTTTTCTTGATGAACTTCCTGAATTTAACCGCAACGCGCTTGAAGTTCTCAGACAGCCGATGGAAGATGGCGATGTCTCAATATCAAGAGCAACTCAGACAGTGAAATATCCGTCAAGTTTTATGCTTGTCGCATCAATGAATCCCTGTCCATGCGGATACCTTTTTGACAGAAAGCGGAAATGCACGTGCAGTGCTTCGGCAGTTCACAGATATCAGCAGAAGATCTCAGGACCGCTTCTTGACAGGATCGACATATCAATAGTCGTTAATTCTGTTCCTTACGAAGATCTCAGAAACAAAAGTACAGGAGAAACAAGTGACGTAATAAGAAAGAGGGTGGTCAAGGCAAGAAAGATCCAGAAAGAAAGACACAAAGCATCCGGTGTTTTCACTAACGCGAGAATGCAGCCTTCAGACATTGAAAAGTTCTGTGTACTAGATGAAGGCGCGGAAAATCTGCTTAAAAATGCAATGGAAAAGATGGGAATCTCGACAAGAGGATACTCCAGAATTCTAAAGGTTGGGCGTACAATTGCTGACCTTTGTGACAGCGAAAGAATAGAAGCATCTCACATCGCTGAGGCCATTCAATATTACAATCGGACTATGTTTAATGATGTTATGTAAACCTATGAAGGGAATCCTCTAAGTTCTAAGGGTCTTACAAAAAACACACAATATATGGTGGAATTTTATTGACAGCCCACAAGCACTAGTGTACTCTGTCCATCGTGCAATTTATCAAAACGTTGGAGATAAGATGATGTTCAAGCTGAAGAAAAGAGATGGTTCGTTCGCAGATTTTGATCTGAGCAGGATTAAGGATGCTTTAAAGAAAGCATTTGAAGCAACAGAGATGATTTACAACAATGATATTCTTGATGTTATTGTTTTAAGGGTTACAGCAAATTTTCAATCTAAGATCAAAGATGGAAGCATTGGAATCGAAGATGTTCAGGATAGTGTTGAAAGTACTCTTGAGCAATCTGGCTATACTGATGTAGCTAAAGCCTATATACTTTATAGAAAGCAGAGAGAGAAACTTCGTAACATGAAGAACACTCTCGTTGACTATAAGAACATCATTAACAGTTATGTGAAGAACGAAGACTGGAGAGTTAAGGAAAATTCAACTGTAACTTACAGCGTGGGTGGACTTATTCTTCATAATAGCGGTGCTGTTACAGCAAATTACTGGCTCAGCGAAGTTTATGATGAAGAGATCGCAAAACTTCATAAAGGTGGCGATTTTCACATTCACGATCTTTCGATGCTTACTGCTTACTGCGCAGGGTGGTCTCTTAAACAGCTTATTGAGACAGGTCTCGGTGGAGTTACAGGAAAGATCACATCAGCTCCTGCGAGTCATCTTTATACAATAGCAAATCAGATGGTTAACTTTCTGGGAATTATGCAGAATGAATGGGCCGGTGCTCAGGCTTTTTCAAGTTTTGACACATATCTTGCTCCTTTTGTCAGAACGGACGGTCTTGATTATAAGGGTGTTAAACAGGCTGTTCAGGCTTTTATTTTCGGTGTTAACATTCCTTCAAGATGGGGAACACAGTCTCCTTTCAGCAATATAACTCTTGACTGGATCTGTCCTGACGATCTTAAAGATCTTCCAGCGATAGTTGGTGGAAAAGAGCAGGATTTCACTTATGGCGATTGTAAGAAAGAAATGGAAATGATCAATAAAGCTTTTATTGAGATCATGATCCAGGGTGATGCTGAAGGTCGCGGTTTTCAGTATCCGATCCCCACATATAACATTACTAAGGATTTTAACTGGGAAACAGACAACGCAAAACTTCTTTTTGAAATGACTGCAAAATACGGAACTCCTTACTTTCAGAATTTCATAAATAGTGACATGGAACCGGGTGACGTAAGAAGCATGTGCTGTCGTCTTCAGCTGGATAAACGAGAGTTGCGGAAAAAGACCGGTGGACTTTTTGGTAGTGGAGAAAAAACAGGTAGTGTAGGCGTTGTAACGATCAATCTTCCAAGAATTGCACATAATGCAAAAACAAAAGAAGATTTTTATAAAAGACTCAGCTATCTGATGAATGCTGCAAAAAGAAGTTTGGAAATAAAAAGGGAAGTCTGCACAAAACTTCTTGACCAGTCATTTTATCCCTATACAAAGAAATATCTTGGAAACTTTAATTCTCACTTTTCAACAATAGGCCTTATAGGTATGAACGAGATGTGTCTCAATGCCGACTGGGTTGATGACAATATTGCATCAGAAAAAGGTATCGCCTTTAGTGAAGAAGTTCTTGATTACATGAGAGAAGAACTTAAAAATTATCAGGAAGAGACAGATCATCTCTATAATCTTGAGGCGACTCCGGCGGAATCAACAACATTTCGTCTTGCAAAGATGGATAAAAAGCTTTGGACAGGAATAAAGACAGCTGCAAAAGATGATCAAACTCCTTTTTACACAAACAGTTGTCATCTTCCGGTTGAATACACAAATGATCCCTTTGAAGCGCTTGAAATCCAGGATAATCTTCAGACAAGATTTACAGGTGGAACAGTTTTCCACACATTCCTTGGCGAAAAACTTCCCGATTGGAAGTCAGCATCAATACTTGTTAAAAAGATTGCGGAAAAGTACAGGCTTCCTTATTTTACGATCTCCCCGACGTATTCAATATGTCCTAAATGCGGATATTTAGCTGGAGAACATGATAGCTGTCCTGATTGCGGAGGAAGGGTTGAAGTTTATAGCAGAATAACAGGATATTACAGACCTGTCGAGCATTGGAACGATGGTAAAAAGCAGGAATTCGAAAATAGAAAGGAATATGTGGTCGAGAATAGACAGATGGAAAGAGCTTCAGATTCACAAAACCCTGTTTTCAAATCAGTTCCCAAGCAGGAAGTTCCACAGATAAATGCTCAGGAATCACTTTTTTCAATGACTTCTGAGCCTCAGACTGAAAACAAACCCGTCAGAATGGCTGTATCAGAAGAATCCTTTGTTGCGCCTGGGTTTGGTTGTGAAGTTGATCCTGAAACAAGATTCCCGCAGAAGGTTATGCTTTTTACCACAAAACACTGTCCAAACTGCCCAAGAGCAAAAAATGAAATAGAAGGTGTTTTAAACTATGAACTTGTTGATGCCGAAGAGAACATTGAAACGACAAGAAAATACGGAATAAGATCTGTTCCTTCACTTGTAGTGGAAGAAACCGGTGGATATAGAACATACACTGGAATTTCCGATATCATAAAATTTCGCAAGGAAATGAAATAATCTCACTATTTTTCATATCATAATTACAATTATTCCCATAAAAAAATGTAAACAGCTTTGATTTTTCCTTATGGTTTTGCACCTTTTTTGACTTTCAAACCCCTGGCTTTAAAATGACATGTCGTTTGTAATTTTTTTGGAGCTACTGATGAACATAAAAGACAGATGGATGAGGCTACGGAATTTTCAATCACAGGATTTTTGGGCTATGGTATGTGCAAGACCCCTTACTATTCTTTTTCTTCTTCCTATTGTTGAAAAGAAATGGGTAACTCCCAATAGAATAACAGTGTGTAGTATACTTACTAAATTTGCAGGAGTTCTTTTTATTGCTCTTGATATGAGTTATCGGGGCGGTGTTATCGGAGCAGTTCTTGTAAATCTGGGGTTAATTCTGGACAACATGGATGGAACAGTGGCAAGATTTAGAAATACCTGCACGGAATTTGGATACTATCTTGATAAGTCCACAGATGCTGTGATGCTTGTTCTGCTTTTCTGGGCAATGGGATTTAGAGGGTATCATTTTACAAACGATATCATTGACCTTGTTATTCCGCTTCTTGGTGTAAGTGGAGTTTTTGTTACAAGCTATTCAAAGTGGGTAAGTGAAAAAGTTCTTCTGGGCCTGACAGTGACCCAGAAACACCTCAAAGGCGAAATTGAAGAATATGAAAATAAGAAGGATAAGGGATTTGTCTGGACTCCTCCGCCTAAAAGAAGTCCTCTTGATTGGATAAAGTGGTTAGGCAAAGCGTTTTTTACGATTCTATATTTTAATGAAGTTGATATATTTTTCTGGGCGGGCCTTGCTCTTATCACTGAAAAATGGTGGATATTTAACCGTTTTAATTCAGGTTTTATGATGCTTGGACTGGTTGTCGGACCGGTGCTTTTCATGTTCAAGGTTTGGAAAAAGGAAAAAGAGGTCAAGGCGCTTAAAAAGCAGAAGGCGGAGGTGAACACGTGAGACTTTTCTACGATATAATTTCAGATAAAAGAGATGGTAGAGAGCTTTCTGAAAAAGATATTTCCTATTTTCTTGACAGTTATCTTGATGGTTCACTTTCTGATTATCAGATGTCAGCGATGCTTATGGCTATTTTCTTTAATAAACTTAATGAGGCGGAACTTAAGGTATGGGCTGAAAAGATGCTTTACAGCGGAGAAGTTCTTGATTTTTCAGATATTGAAGGTCCTGTTGTTGATAAGCATTCGACTGGTGGTGTCGGAGATAAGATCTCAATACCGCTTGCTCCTCTTTTAGCTGAACTGGGGTTTTCCGTTCCTATGATCTCCGGACGTGGTTTGGGTCACACGGGCGGAACTCTTGACAAGCTTGAATCAATTCCGGGATTTTCAGTTAATATAGGAAATGAAAGATTTCGTAAAATGGTGAGAGAAATAGGAATATCGCTTATCGGCCAGACTCCGCAGATAGCACCGCTTGATAAAAAGCTTTATGCTCTTCGTGATGTGACTGCGACCGTTGAATCAATTCCTCTGATTGCTTCTTCCATCATGAGCAAAAAACTTGCTGAAGGAATTCAGGGACTTATTCTTGACATTAAGGTTGGAAATGGTGCGTTTATGAAAACTTTTGAAAATGCCAAAGAACTTGCGCAGACGATGAAAGCAATCGGAAACCGTTTTTCAAAGAAAGTGGACATTCTTTTTACAAACATGAACGAGCCTCTTGGTTTTACTGTTGGAAATACGCTAGAGATCATGGAATCAATTGACGTGATGAAGGGAGTTTATGTTCCACAGGTAACAGAACTTACTGTTAGAATGGCGGCAAGGTTGATGGTTTCATTTAATATGACACAAAATATTGAGGAAGGCGAAAAAAAAGCTCTGGAAGTTCTTGCAAGTGGCAAAGTTGTTGAGAAATTCAAGAAAACCGTTGAAATGCAGGGGGGAGATCCCAATTCAATTGATGATGTTTCGCTTTTTCCTCAAGCTCAGAAAAAGCAGGAAATCAAAAGTAATTCAGATGGTTATGTGAATTCAATTGATGCGCTTAATTTTGGAAAAGCACTTGTTCAGCTTGGTGGTGGCAGATTGAGAAAAGAAGATGACGTCGATCCTGGTGTCGGCTTTATTCTTAATAAAAAAGTTGGGAAAAAAGTTGAAAAGGGCGAGCTGCTCTACACCGTTCTTTTCAATGATGAAAACAAACTTCGGAATGCTGATGATTATCTTAAGAATGCCGTTAAGGTTGGTGAGCAGAAAGAAAAAGAGCAGTCGCTTATTCTGGATGAAATGTAAAGATGAATATTGAAAGATTCTTTTTTTTAAGGAAGTTTTCAAAGAATTTTGTAAATGTGATACACAAAGGGTTGTATGGTTATCTTATTAAAAAAGCTAATCTTGAAATTCCTGATCCTGAATCTTTAAAAGGCCCTGAAAAAGGAGTTGTTACCATTTATCTTTCAGGCAGAAAAAGTAGAATTGAACAGTTTCTTTTCGGTGGTATTCTGCTAGAAAAGGGGTATGAGTTTCCGACACATTCTTTTGGCTCGAAAACGATATTTTTCAGACCTTTCAGGGATTTTTTTTCAGCTATGAAATTAATATTTAAAAGTAGCTCACTGCTAAAAAGTCCAGTTAAAAGTATATATATTCCAGTGGATTCGCCTGAAGAACTGATGGATAACCCGCATTTTTCTCATATTCATGAAAAGTTAACCGGAAGAGAGATAAGGATCATTCCTGTAATAACTCTCTGGAATAAGGAACTCAGTGACAAAAGTCGTTGGAAGTGGATGCAGCAGTTTGTTGGAAAATACAACCTGTGGTCAACTTTCTGGGAAGTACTGATGCTTATTCTTAAGAGAAGAAAGCTGACACTCAGGATAGGATTTCCGGTAAAAAGCAGTGTTTTTAAAGCTAAGAAGCGTTTTGTGAGAAAACTTTATAAAACTATGAACGATTCTCGAAAAAATGTTGTGGGAGCTTCACTGAAAAGTTGGCTGGAACTTAGGAATGACAGCCTTTTACAAATGAGTCTTAGAACATCTGTGGAAAGAAGAAAGGCGAGGAATATTATTAGTGGAATTGCGGCCAAGTACAGTGCAGTAAATGCTGAGGTATACACAAACTTGACGGGCAAACTTCTAAAATCACTTTTTACGAGGTTTCATTTTTCAGATGATGAGATTGGATATTTGAGAAAACTGTGTGCGACTCCTGATACAAACATCCTTCTTGTTCCGACACATAGGAGTTACTTTGACTATTTAATTCTGAACTATCTGCTGTATTCTCAAAAAGTTACAGTTCCTTTGGTTGCTGCTGGAGACAATCTTAGCTTTTTCCCGCTGGGGATGATCCTTCGAAAGATGGGAGCTTTCTTTATCCGGAGGAAGATACGCGATGATCGTTTTTATGTGAAAGTTTTAAGAAGCTATCTTAAAAATGTTGTTGATGCCGGATATAACATAGAATTTTTTATCGAAGGAGGCAGATCAAGAAGTGGCACAGTAAGGTCTCCGAGAACTGGAATGCTGAAGATGCTTTCAGAGATAGGAAAAGAGACTGGGAGAAAGCTCTATGTTGTTCCAGTTTCAATAACGTATGAGAAATTAAAGGAGATCGAGGACTATCAGCTGGAAAAGGATGGGATTAAGGTTCCTGAAAAGAAGAATTTTTACAGAAGGCTTAAAAAAATTCTCCACGTAAACTATGGCCCTGCCTACGTACGTTTTGCAAGACCGATCTATCTAAGCAGTAAGTACACTCCCGAAATGGCTTTACGAATTGCTGAAGCGCAGGAAAAATCGACTGTTATTTCTTTTTCATCACTTTTTTCAACGATGTTTCTGTGTTTTAACGAGCTTGAGGAAAAACAGCTCGTTGAAAGAATGGAATACTGTTGTGCACAGTTTAACAGACTTAAATACATTCAAACAGCGCGATCTCTTGAAAGGACAGAGAAAAATGTTAAAAAACTGCTTAAAAAACTTTTAAAAAAGGGTGATGTTGTTGAAACATCAAAAAATGCAGGCAGATACAATGTGAGCTCTCGTGCATCACAGGAGTTTTCATACTACAAAAATTCAATAGCTTTTGCCTTTGCTCCCTTTTTCTGTGAACTGATGGGGATATCAGAAGAGAGCACCTTTGTTTCAGAGTATCTTGAGGCAGTTATCATGGGTTTTAATGAGGCTTCTCCTAAACCTGAGATGCTGATAGAAGAAAAAACTCCCGCCTGGTTTAAAGAGCTGCTTGGAAAATTCTTTATGACCAGATTTGAGATTTTAGGCAGAGTGTCGTCGCTTCTTTTTGAATATGATCTTAATGGACAGGAGCACACTTTTTCTGCGCTCGTAGACAAGATCTTTCCAGTAATAGGAAAGGAATTTAAAACTGTAACCGCCGATGAAATTTACGAAATCCTGTTTTTTCTTGAGAAAAAAAGTGTTTTGCTCAATAATCTAAGTGCTTTTAACAAAAAAGAAAATGCCGAGATTGTAAGGCAGGTTTCCAGTGTTATTTCATTTTTAAGGGGAGCATGATTTGAAAGATGTTGTAATTATTCCATCGTATTTAAAGATCAATGCTGTTCCAGGCAACGAAGTTCTGATCTATGATACTTATGAAGAACTTCAGAAAATTATAAAACAGATGGAAGATCAGTACATTCTTTTTATTTACGAAAGGGACTATGACCCCGAAATAGAAGCGGTAAAAAAAAGCAGTTTCACTGTGATAATTTGCTTTGATGATGATTTTGAACAGATAAGCAATTCAATTTTTAAAATAAATGGAGAAAAAGTAACGTCTTTTTCGATCCTTTCCATCGTTACTCTCTTAAAGCTTAACCTTGATTATTATAACAGGATAATTGACAATCTTCAGATCGGTATCAGTCTCACTGTTGAAAAGGATCCTGCAAAACTATATGGCAGTATTCTCACTTTTTTGAGAAAGGCCACAGGGGCACAGGCGGGAACTCTTTATCTGATGAGCGAGGATAAGCAGAAAATCTTTTTTGTGTCATCACAGAACAGTCTTTTTGATAAAAAGCTAATTGAAAAGAAAGAGGTTCCATTTAACAGGGAAAGTCTTGTGGGTTATGTGTGCCACACGGGTAAAGTTCTTAATATTCATGATGCTTATCATATTCCCAAGAATGCAAAGTATCACTTTAATGATGCTATTGATAAGAAAATGAACTACAGAACGGTTTCTATAATCACTGTTCCGATGAAGACTGCTGCCGGTGATATTGTTGGTGCAGTTCAGCTTATTAACAAGAAGAAGGAAACAAAACCGGATCCGGTTCCTTTTGGTAAATTTGATGAAATGGTTTTAAAAAGTCTTTCGACCTTAGCTGCTGTTTCGGTGGAAAACAACAACCTTCTTGTTGAGACGGAAACTTTGCTTAACAACATGATCGTTTCTTCTGTTAAAGCTATTGAGCAGCGTGATCCAGCAACAAAAGGTCACAGTCTGAGAGTTGCCGCTTATACGGTGGCGCTCCTGAAAAGGCTTTCGAAAATTGATGATTTTAAGGGCCGTTTTACTTTTGACAGATCTACAAAGAGAACAGCGGAAATTGCGGCACTTCTCCATGATTTTGGAAAGGTCGGTGTTAGAGAGAAGATTCTGATGAAACAATCAAGGCTCTATCCTGAAACTGTTGAAGCGATGAAGTGGAGATTAAAATATATTTTTGTTGCGGCAAAAGATTCTAAAGACATTGATATTGTTGCTCAACTGCTTGAAAAAATTGATGAATTAAATGTTCCAAGACCTCACTCAGATGAAGAGAAAGATCTGATAGGAAAAGCAGAAAAACTTGTTTTTAATATTAATGGTGAGGAGGTCCCTCTGCTTCTTGAGGAAGAGAGAAAACACCTCAATATTGCAAGAGGCACGCTTGATCCACAGGAGCGGGTTGATATGGAACGCCATGTGGAATACAGCTATGAACTGCTCAGTTCAATGGATTGGCCGTATGAGCTTCGGAATGTGCCTAAAATTGCATCGTCTCATCACGAAAAACTAGATGGATCAGGTTATCCTTGTGGAAAAGATGCATCAAAACTCGGTATCACTGAAAGAGTTATGATGATAGTTGATATTTACGACGCTCTTACCGCAAAGGATAGGCCATACAAAAAAGCAATGCCCGCCCAAAAAGCTCTTTCGATCATTGAGTTTGATGTAAAGGCCGGAAAACTTGATAAGGAGATCTACGACATCTTTGTGGAAAAACGCGAAGAAATCGAAAGAGAAGTCAAAAGAACCATCGCCAAAAAACAGTTTGACGGGTAAGTGGTTTTTTCAGAAAATCTAATAAATATTCAAACAACAAACAACTAAAGACGTGTTATTTAATTTAGTGGTTAAGATATGAACGGTTCAAAGTTTAAAAGAATCCTTATTTTTCTAATACTTTTTGCAGGAGCATTTGAAATTGTCCCAGAAACTAATGCAAAGGAAGAAGATAATCAGGAAACAAAGATCAATATAGCTGGATTTTTTAATAATTTTAAAGTTACGAGTTGTTCTTCGATGGATAAATATTCTCAGCAGGGCGTGCGTTTGAACGTTGATGCAAAGGTTAGCAAGCATCTTGGAGTTGGTAGTGGGGTATACTATTCAAGAACGAAGCGGTATTATCACGAAGACGATGAAGATGAGTCTAAAGTTGATGAAAATGATCCGAAGAACATAACTACAAGCTACATGTTTTCTAACGGAATTTCCGGATACTGGAAATATGTAAGATTTCGTGCAGATTTTTATTTGAACATCCTTATGGCGGGGAAATCGGGTGCAGATTTGAAATTTTTTGGCGGAGCTAAAGTTGATGCCGGGAAACTGAATCTAGTCTATGGAAGTTTATCAATTTACTCTCCTGAAATGCCATCAACGGTAAATGGGTCAATAAATCTTGTTCTTTTTAAGAAATATCTAAATATTGGTGCAGGAATTGGAATGCTTGAATTCAATATTCCGGCATATCAGATGGATGAGGACGGAACAATAACGCTTTTTTTAACAACAAGAATAAAGATAATAGATCAACTTGCTTTAAAAGGTTTCATAAACTTTAAGCCTTATGCGGATATTGCTGAAGTTGTAGAAGGAAGTGTCGGTTTGGAATTAGTTTTCTAGTAGATCAGAGTACATCCGCAGCCTACCTCTTCATCTGGCTGTGTTTCATCAGGAAGGTCATAGTCATCTTTATCAGATGTAATAATATTATCCTGGGCTTCATCAATAGTTTCTTCATTATCAACCGTGACAGCTTCATCCTGAAATGATTCATCTACAGTTTCATCAGGTGTTTCAACTGCAGTATCCTCATCCTGAATTTCGGTATCTTCATCGGGCTGTTCGACACTGTTTTCACAGTCTCCATCAAGTTCAGTACATACTGTAGCTCTGCCGCCTGTTGCCCATGTGAACCATTCCTGGAAACGGACTCTTATGTTTTCAAGTTTCTGAAGTTGCTGGGGAAATGGCGTAAAGCCAACTTTGTTTACGAGAATAAAAGCTATGTTGAAATGTTTCTGTGAGTCTTCTGATGATGGAATTCTCTCACCCATTGCCCTGATAACATCGTCAATTGTAACAGTGTGTTTGTATAGTCCGCTTTCTGTTTTGGGTGCTGTTTTTTTTGAAACAGGGATGGAAGCGCTTCCTTCTTTACAGTTTTCGATATCCTCGGATGAACAAAGAAAAAACATGTCGCCAACTTCTTCAGGTGAAATAAGTCCCATTGTGTAAAGATCTAGAGGCCCATATTTTTTGGGATTACTGAAAGTGTAGGTAAAAGTTCCATCTTCATTGTCGACAATGTCTCCGCCGTACATAACAGAAGGCCCGGACATAAAATCTGCATTCCAGTGGTTGTTGCCACCGTCTTCCCAACCTCGGAGTCCTGTATGGTTTTCTGTCATTCCTTCTTTTTTAAAATCCATTGTGGCAAGCCAGTAGTGGCTCCATTCATGTGCCTGAAGTTCAATAGTAGTCATTCCTTGATATGGAGAAAGCAAACCATCAGAAATTGCAGCATCGGGATCATCAGGATACATATCTATGTTAACCATTCTAGCAGCACCAAGGAGTCTGCCCGTACTTCCCCAGTCAACTGGTTTTCCATTGCCGGTTATTCCCTCGCGGGCTATTCCCGTAACGGTATATTGCACTGGAAGTCCCTGCTGCATGTTTATCGAAGGCGTAAACGCCGTATAGATAAACAGAAAGTCATAGTTGTCGGGATGTCCCATATAGAAAAAGTTAGCCGCCGATCTTTCGACTACCCCCATCATACCATCATCATCAGTGTTTATGACGGCAATGTTTTCAAAATCATCAGCATATGTCGAAAATGACAAGACACAGAGAATTAGTGCAAAAAAAAGTCTTTTCATTTGTTTCCCCCAATTTAGTTTGTTACACAACACACCATAATCATAAGAAATCTATTGTTTTTTGCAAGAGATATTGTAAAAGAAAACGCTCTTTTTGACTTATTTTACTAAAAGAACGGTATGTGTCAACCTTTATGTCGCCTTTTGTTAAATAAAATTTCATTGTCTGTTTTCCGGATTTAAGATCACTTCATTTACCGTTTCCCACCGAATAGTTTTTCTTGATCCCCAGCATTCCGG
>Ga0222695_1000098_pt1 | contig 56965 bp, 52 predicted proteins | sample AntAcemetage1398_FD_179834 | JGI IMG/M metagenome (GOLD analysis project Ga0222695, IMG submission 179834) | Saline water microbial communities from Ace Lake, Antarctica - #1398 | ecosystem: Environmental > Aquatic > Non-marine Saline and Alkaline > Saline | place: Antarctica: Ace Lake...
CTCTGTTGCGAGATAGTTTGAAAATTATCTCAATCAACAGTTTTGCCAGAACCAGTCCTGGTAATACCCGAGATTGTCTAGGGCCAATCCTTTAAATAAATAGGGCATATCCATATTGAAAATGGTTGGTTTGCTCGATTTCCATATTTTTATTCGAGACCTATAGTGACCTCAAAAGGAAAGAGAGTCCTTTTTCAGTATAAAAAAGAAAGGAGATGCATATGTGGAAACCCGAAAGATGTGATCTTTGTGGTGACTGCCTTGATGCCTGTTTATACCTCGGGTATGACCGTGAACGAGCACAGAAAGAGATGAAGGCCCTGATTGCAGGGGAGCACAGTGCCGTGCTGGATGACTGTATTACCTGCTGTGCCTGCAACACCTATTGTACCAAGGGTGCCAAGCCATTCGATCTCATAATTCATCGAATGGAAGAAGAGGGATCGGCACTAAAGAAGGGCTCTGCAACAGCCCTTTTGGATGTGTTCTGCTTCGATCTGGCAAGAAATTATATCAGGAAAACAGTTAAAGGGGCACCATGGATGAGTATTTGCTGCATGGAGTACTTCCAGCCGCATCTGTTCTGGGACAGCAAGCTCTTTGAAGGGATGAACATTGTGGGCGGTGGAGATTACTTCTGCGTCAACGGCATGGTTCACGGCAGACAGGATACCGCTGTGTTTGAGAATATGCCGGCCTATGTTGAGCGGCTCAACAAGCTGCCAACCGATGAAATAGTCTTTTATCACGATGAATGTTATGCCCCGTTTTTCAGTTATGCAAAGGATATGAAACTCGAGGCCAATTTCAAACCAACACATCTGCTAGAATGGCTCATCAAGGTAGTTAAGGCCAATTACAAGGATGTCAAGAAACTGGGGCTCAACTGTGCAGTAAGTCTCCCCTGTTCATGCCGGTGCGGGCCGGATCGGCATATCTGGATCGAAGAGCTCTTCGATCTGCTTGGCGTAAGTCTGGTGGAGCGCAAGTATGACCGCAGAAACCAGATCTGCTGCGGTGCGGTTACCGGACTTGGCGGTGGTGCCTCCGAGGATCTGGCGGAGAATCAGCGCTTCTCTCAGGAGATCAGGGATAAGAATATCGCTGATGCCAAGTATTATGGTGCAGACCATATGATGTTCCTGTGCCCCTTCTGCTATGCAGCACTGGCCAAAGATGACAAGGCAGCCGATATCATGCCGGTCATGGCGGCGGATCTCGTCAGGATGGCCTTGTACGATGAAAAACCGACTGAGTATGTGACGGCCTTAGAAAGGGGGTGGATCAATGAATAAGAAATTCAAAAAACTCTGTGAGCCCATCACGATTAATGGAATGAAATTGCGCAACAGAACCGCGCTGGCACCCATGAGCATGGGATATACAGAAGGTGATGATTATATGACCCAGCGGATGATCGATTATTATGTCCGCAGGGCCGAAGGGCATACCGGATTGATCATATCCGGTGTCACCCCGGTCGATAAGCGGGGAAAACCGATTGCATTTATGCATTCACTCTGGGATGACACATTTATTCCGGGCTGGGTAAAGCTGGCTGATGCGATTCATGCTGCAGGTTCCAAACTGGCTGTTCAGATCATGTTCGGTGGACTTGAGGGATTTCCCATTATGTCAAAAGGCCAGCAGCTCTCTCCTGACGGAGGTATATGGACACTGATTGATGAACTGTTCCCCATGCATCCTGATCTTACAAAGAGCATATTTATGACCAGAAAGATCACAATCGAGGAACTCAAAGACCTTGTACAGAAGTTTGTCGATGCCGCACTCAGGGCCAAAAAGGCAGGTGCGGATGCGGTCGAGATTCAGGGATCACAGGGATTTTTTATCGAACAGATTATGTCACCGCATTTCAACCATCGTGATGACGAGTATGGCGGCAGTCTCGAAAACAGGATGAGATTCACGATTGAGGTGATTGAAAAGGTACGGGATGCTGTTGGCAAGGATTATCCCGTGCTGTTCAGAATGGTTGCCAGTGAAGGCATTGAAGACGGTATTCAGCTTGAAGAGGCCAAAGAGATGGCCCAGATGGCGGTCAAGGCCGGTGCAGATGCTATTCATGTAACCACGGGCCGAGGTATTACCGTAGAGGGCCTGAATTATATGGTCCCGATTGCTGAAACAGGGCCGGCTCCCATTATCGACCAGGTCGCCGAGATCAAAAAGGTTGTCGATGTCCCGGTGATCGGTGCGCAGGCGATTCGTACCCCGGAACTGGCCGAGAAGATCCTCGAGGCGGGCAAGGCCGATATGGTTGCCCTGGGCAGAGTATTGATTGCCGATCCTGACTGGCCAAAGAAGGCCGAGGAAGGTCGTCCGGAGGATATCAGGCAGTGCATCGGATGCAATCAGGGATGCATTGACAATCTTCTGACAGCCTTTTTTGCGGATTGTCTGCAGAATCCGGAAGTGGGCAGGGAGGAAAAATATAAGCTTGAAAAGGTTGATACACCAAAGAATGTACTCGTGATCGGCGGAGGAATTGCCGGGCTGGAGACCGCTGTTGTTGCCGCAAAAAGAGGTCACAAGGTCACAGTGTGCGAAAAGGATGATGCCTTCGGCGGTCAGTGGAACCTTGCAGCGATTCCCCCGGGCAAGGCCCAGTTCAATGCCGTTGTTGATTGGCGGGTGCATGAGCTCGAAGGGATGGAGAACGTAAAGCTCGAATTGAACAAAGCGGTAACCCCTGAATATGTGAAGGAGCTCAAACCTGATATCGTTGTCGTGGCAACCGGCAGTGTTCCTGTTATGCCGCCTATCCCGGGATTTGATAAAGACAATGTCACCAATGTCCCTGATACGCTGACTGGAAAAGCCAAGATAGGGAAAAATGTCGCGGTAATCGGTGGGGGTGCCTGTGGTGTTGAAACAGCCAACTATCTCCTGGACCAGGGGAAAAAGGTAACCGTGCTCGAGATGCTGCCCGAGCTTGCCCGTGATGAAAAATTTGCCCGCAAGGTCTTCATACTTGAGAGTCTGGAAAAGAAGGGGGCAAAACTCCTTACTTCATCACCAGTTAAAAAGATTACCGAGGGCAATGAGCTCATTATCAGAAGTAACGGTACGGATGAGAGCCTAGGGAAATTCGACACATTTGTTGTTGCAATTGGAGTAAAGACCGAAAACAGCATCACCAAACTGATTGAAGGTGTGGTGCCTGCAGTGTATGAGGTTGGCGATGCTTATGCCAATCCTGCAAATGGATTTTCTGCCATTCAGCACGGTGCTTTGATCGGGCGAATGCTGTAAACCCTTCATGCAGTGCGGATCAGCCTATATAAGGCTGATCCGCACACTTGCAATCGCTAAATTTGATACAGACAGTGCCGAATGCCGACATACGAGAAGAGATGTTTTAGAGAATTTGATGAATCCGAAGTTGATGTTGTGGATGTCAGCCTGGCAACGGAGCTGGCGGACATCTTTTTCTAGGACATCGGCGTTGAGGATATAAATGATCTATGTCCTGAATGCAGGGAGGAGTTTGGTGTTATGAATCTGCTGGGATTTGGGTTGTAAACAGTGGCTATTTGTTAACGCTCGTCAATATAAAGTTCATAGGTTTCGGATTTATCGGGATTTTCAATCCAGATCGTATCGTCTTGAACCTCACCCTCCCCGAAAAACTCTTTGCCATCTTCGTCTTTAAGATATCCTTCCGCATAATCGTAATCGTCTGTTTCCAAGTATCTGGAGATGGTTGTCCCATTGCTGGTTTCCCCTTCCACATATATTTCATCGGCATAACACCTGAACGTTATTAACAGACTTGCAATTATGATGGCTATTCTCACTGTGTCGTCCTTCCTGAATGTTTGCATTTTACCTGCTGCTCATCGAAATTGCAGGGGTTTGTACAGGGAGTCGGAGGGGTTCATAGTACTGTTTGAAGACAAGGGACAACATAACCCTGTTTGAGGGAAGAGACCCTACTTTGTTCATGCAACCGAAGAGTGGGGGACAAAGGAGATTGCTTCGCTTCGCTCGCAATGACGGGCCATTAGGCTTTTTGCGAAGCCATCATTTTTGATGTGTTTTATTTTGTGTGAGGAGGCGATTTGTCAAAACGCAATTCTAATTCGTATACGCCATATGCCAGAGTACTCTTTAGCGCATAGCCGGCATTATGAAAAACCCGCAGCATATGGGCATTTTCGCTTAGCACATCAGCAGTAAAGCCTGCGATATTATGCTCTCTTGCAATCTGGATTAAGTATCTAAGCAGGAATGAACCGATACCCACGTTTTGCCATTCATTATCAGTAGTAAATGCCACCTCCGCAAGATTTGTGTTTGGATCTCTAATATAGCGGCCTACAGCTATGATTTGCTCTTTACTCTCTGGTTCTTCTCTTCCTGTCACACCGACAATGGCCATCCTATCCATATAATCAAGAGCCACTAATGGCTGGACTACCTTATGTGGCAGGGCCTTGAGGCTGGTAAAAAATCTGGTATACACATCTTGTGAAGGGAGAGAATAAAATAGATCCTGGATGCCTCTTTCGTCTGTTGGCTTGACAGGGCGGAAAAATATTTCCTGATCTTTTTTGTCTCTAAAATACGTTTCATACTTTTCCGGGTATAAAACTACCGGCAGGATCTGATCTTTATACACGTATCCCTGTTCTTTTGCCGCCTCTAGCAGCTCCTCGCGAAAATCCGGGTGGGCTATATTTATAAGGATCAGCGCCCTGTCTCTGATAGACTTGCCGTGTAGATATGCCACTCCATATTCTGTAATCACATAGTGGATATCACCCCTGGTCAGCACTACTCCTCCACCCCTTTGCAAGTATGGAACAATTCTGGATTCTTTACCATCATCTGTCCTTGATGGCAGGACTATAATTGATTTTCCCCCTTTTGACATGGCTGCTCCACGGACAAAATCAACCTGGCCCCCGATGCCGCTATAGAATAGAAAGCCTAAAGAATCTGCACATACTTGACCTGTAAGATCTACAGTAAGAGCAGCGTTTATGGATATCATCTTATCATTTTTTGCTATGACAGCCGGGTTATTTACATAATGAGCAGGGTGAAACTCAAATAGAGGGTTATTATCAACATAGTCGTACAAACGCTTGGTGCCCATGCAAAAACTTGAAATTATTTTACCAGGATGGAGGGACTTTTTTTTGCAGGTTATAATACCGGCCTCGATCAGGTCTATGATCCCTTCTGTAAATACCTCTGTATGAACCCCGAGGTCCTTTTTGTTTATAAGATAGGGAAAGACCGCGCTCGGTATCCTTCCCACGCCCGTCTGGATAGTAGATCCATTCTCAATCAGATCAACAACGTGCTCTGCTATTTTTTTTGCTGTATCTCCCGGGGGATCTGTGTGGAATTCCAGAATCGGGTTGTCGTTTTCTACAAATGCATCGATCTGGTTTACATGGATAAAGCTATCACCCAGTGTCCTTGGCATATTTGGATTTACCTCTGCTATTACATAATCAGCGAGTTCAGCAGCAGTTTTGGTAATATCAACAGAGACACCAAGGCTTACATATCCACTCTTATCTGGGGGTGAAACCATAATTAATGCTGTATCGATATGCATTCTGCCCCTAAGCATTAATAAAGGTATTTCAGAAAGAAAGACAGGTGTATAGTCAGCTCCCCCCTCATGGATTGCCTTTCTGGCACTGGCACCTATAAATAGCGCATTGTGGCGGAAGTTGTGATTGAAACGTTCCTCTGTATAGGAAGCCTCTCCTATGTCTAAGAAATGGATGATCTCAGTATCTGCAAGGGTGGGTGCAATATCTATAAGCCTTTTTACAAGGATCTGGGGTTCGCCGCAGGCAGAGCCAATGAAGATTCGAGATCCCCTTCTTATACCCTTTAAAGCAGTAGCAGCATCAACCAATCTATCCTGATAGGTTTTTATCCAATCCAATATCATGGCGAAGAATATAATAATTTCCGTTTGTAAAGTCAATAAAATTTCAATCGACAGGCGGAACGTGTCAATGAGAATGAGACACCTCCATCAATAATTTAAGCTGTCACCGAATCACTTTCACCGGCCTGGGTATTTTTCAAAGGCCATTTTCAATACCTTTTCACGCTCTTTGATAATTTGTTCAGCCCGTCCGTAATGAATGTCTATAATGGTTTCTGTCAAGCTCGGCAATGCGACGGGGTGAGGGATCGGGGGGCTATTGTCAAATTTTGAAAAGTCCTATTTTTTAGGACGGACTAAATTTATGTCACAGTAACAAGAAGGCATCATAGATTGACTGGCCGTGGTTCGTGTGTTAGTTAATTTTGGTGAAAAAGTATGCTGGGGGATAATCATGATTATAGGGATTGATGTTGGGGGAACGCACACCGATGCGGTTTTGCTGGAAAACTTTGAGATAAAGAAAACGGCAAAAGTCGTAACGGACCGGGAAAATCTGATAAAGTCACTTATGGAGGTTACTGAAAATATTTTCCGAGGTGAAGATCCCGGCGGGCTGGAAAAAATAGTCCTCAGCACCACCATATCAACCAACGCCATAGTTCAGGACAAGACGGACAGAGTCGGGATGATTCTGGCAGCCGGCCCCGGCCTTTCATCTGAAATGCTCAGGATTAACGAAGACACACACTTCACATCCGGTTATGTAAACCACCGCGGAATCAGGGTCACCGGAACAGACAGGGACGAAGTTTCCGGCATCGGGGATATCTTTGAGAAAGAAGGGATCGATCATGTGGGGATCGTCGGAAAGTTTTCCACACGAAATCCCCGTCTCGAAACGGAAATAGGAGATATCATCAACTACAGATTCGGACATATTTCTTTCGGTCATCGCATGTCGGGAAATCTGAACTTCCCGAGACGTATAGCAACAACATATCTCAACGCCGCGATATGGGACACATATAATGCCTTCGTCAAAAATGTCATGGAATATGTGGGGCATACGAATACAACCGCCCCCATCTACATTCTGAAGGCTGATGGGGGCACCTCCGGCATCAGCCAGTCTGCCGAGTATCCCGTCGGATCAATACTCTCCGGGCCTGCCGCCAGTGTCATGGGCATCCTGAGCCTGACAAACGGCAGCAGAGACGCCGTCGCACTTGATATAGGCGGAACCACAACGGACATAGCAATCTTTGCCGGTGGCACACCGCTCCTGGAGCCCCTTGGTGTAACTATAGCGGGACACAAAACACTTATCAGAGGACTTTTGACAAGATCCATAGGGATAGGCGGCGATAGCCGGGTAAGGTACGAAGATGGAAGCCTTGTGATAGGCCCCGAGAGGGATGGCCCGGCGGCGGCCTTCGGGGGACCCTCTCCCACCCCGACAGATGCCATGATAGCCCTCGGACTCACGGATATCGGAGACAGGAAGAAAGCTCTCAAGGCTGTGGAAGAGATAGCCGGGGTTAAGAACTATTCCATAGAGAAAATGGCAAAGGAAATGTTCGATCTTTCCTGCCGGAAAATAATATCCGCGGTAAATGAGATGCTGAGTGAGATCAACAACAAACCCGTCTATACCATCCACGAAATATTTGAAGGGAAAAAGATAAATCCCGAAGTGGTATATGTCGTAGGGGGGCCGGCCAGACCGATGGCGCCCTATATAGACAAAATGCTGGGTTTCCCCTCCAGCATTCCTGAGCACGCGGAGGTCGCCAACGCGATAGGCGCCGCGCTTGCAAGGACAACAACCGAACTAACCCTTCTCGCCGATACTGAAAAAGGAGAGATGACCATAGCGGAGGAGGGCGTACAGACTAGCATACCACGCGAATTTACGCGGGAAGACGCGATTGATATCTGCGAGGATAAACTGCGTGACAGGGCGCTGAGAATGGGTGCACGCGAAGACGACCTCGATATAGAGATAATTGAGGACCAGGCCTTTAACATGGTAAGGGGGATGGGATACACGGCCGGCAAGAACATAAGAATCAAGGCCCAGGTAAAACCGGGACTGATCGCGGGGTTCAAAAAGGAGGGTGGTAATGTCACAAAATAAGAAGAAAACAGGACTGATATTTTTTCCTGCCTTCGACTGGGCGATATCACCTACACACCCGGAAAGAGAGGAACGCCTTCTCTACACACAGGACCAGGTATTTGAAGAAGGCCTGCTCGATCTGGATAATATCGTGGAATTCAAACCCGGACTTGCCACTATACAGGATATAAACCGCATACATATATGTGTGCCGGACGTTGAGAGTGTTATTACGGAGTCTCATCTTATATCCGCGGGAGGAGCCATAACAGCCGCCGAAAAGGTAATGCAGAAAGAGGTTGATAATGCCTTCGCGCTTGTCCGCCCTCCCGGGCACCATGCCATGCGGGTCGTCCACGGCGCCAGGGGGTTTTGCAATATAAATATCGAGGCGATCATGGTCGAATATATAAGGCACAAATACGGGCACAAGAAGATCGCAATAGTTGACACCGACTGCCACCATGGCGACGGTTCGCAGGATATATTCTGGCATGATCCCAACACCCTGTACATATCGGTGCATCAGGACGGAAGAACATTATATCCCGGTTCCGGATTTCCTGACGAATTCGGGGGGCCAAATGCCCTGGGCTACACGATAAACATACCCCTCCCTCCCAATACCTCGGACGAGGGCTTTCTGTTTGCACTGGACAACCTGATACTTCCCATACTGGATGAATTCAAACCGGATCTGATCATTAATTCGGCGGGGCAGGACAACCACTATAGTGATCCAATTACCAATATGTCTTTTTCCGCGCAGGGATATGCCATTCTGAATGACAGGCTGTCGCCCGACATAGCTGTCCTTGAGGGCGGATATTCCATAGAAAGCGCCCTCCCCTACGTTAACGTAGGTATAATACTTGCCATGGCCGGCATAGACTACAGCCATGTTACTGAACCGGATTACAATCCCGAAACCATACGGCAGACCCCTCAGACAAGCCGGAAGATTGAACAGCAGGTCTCACATATCTACAACCTGTGGAAGAATCGCGAGTCTCGAAGGGCAGATGTGGTAAAGAGCGGAGAGTACATAAACCGGGACAAGAGTATATTCTACGACACTGACGGGATAAGTGAACATCAGGAAGAAACTGTCCGCGTATGCGACGAATGCGGAGGCCTGCTAACCATTGATTCCAGCGCAAGCACAGGCAACAGAATCTTTGCCGTCATGGTCCCGGGACAGAGCTGCCCTGTGTGCAGAAAAAAGGGAGAGGAAATTTTTGAATCAACAGCCAGGGGTTCGTACAATTATACGTATTTCCAGGACAGGGACAAAGACATATTCCTTGTAAAATAAAGAAGGGTGTTATGGGAAAAACAGAAGATAAAACTCGTGAGACGGCGAAAAAGCTCTTTGGCTCCGGCATACAGATGGACCCTCCCTACCTCATGTGGAAGGAATTTGACAGGGATCTCGCCAACGACTTCTCCAGATTTATAACGGGCAACCTGTATTCCAGGAAAGTGCTTACCCTGCCCGAAAGACAGATGGCCGCATGCGCCATTCTGGGTGCACTTCGTGCCGGGGATGAGCTGCGATTGCATGTCAATGCGGCGCTGAATGTCGGTTGTGATCCGGCAAAACTGGCAGAGATCTTCTTTCAACTCGCCACCTATGCGGGAATGCCCGCGGTTAACGAAGCTCTCGCGGTCTATCGCGATGTACTGAAAGAAAGGGGGCAATGGCCGATTGAGAGACCAGCAGAAAAATAGTTTCGGCAAAATAGTTAAAATCATTGACAGATTGAGGGCTCCTGACGGATGCCTGTGGGACCGGCAGCAAAAGAAGACGGATGTCGGAAGATACCTCCTCGAAGAGGCTTACGAGGTCATCGACGCGATACACGACGGCACCCCGGATGCCCTGAAGGAGGAACTCGGAGATGTCCTCTTCCAGATATTGTTCCTGGCAAAAATCTCGGAAGATAACGGCGAATTCAGTATTTCCGATATAGTGGATACCATATCTGAAAAGATGATCCGCCGCCATCCCCACGTCTTCGGGGACACAAAAGTCCGGGATGTGGAAGAGATCCGGTCCAACTGGGATAAGATAAAGGGACGTGAGAATGGAAAGGGAAACGGGGAGGGGTCAGCTCTGAGGAGTGTGCCACGCTCCATGCCTCCACTCATGGCGGCACACAAGATAACCGGAAGCGCGTCCAGAGAGGGCTTTGACTGGAAAGACACAAACAGCGTACTGGAAAAGATTGACGAAGAGATGGGAGAGCTTAGGGAAGCCATCTCAGGTGGAAAGAAAGATCGCATAGAAAACGAGGTCGGCGACATGTTCCTCACACTTGTAAATCTGTGCAGATTCGTTAAGATAGAGCCTGAAAATGCCCTCAAATCATCATTGGAAAAGTTCGCGAAAAGATTTTCATTTATTGAAAAGAGTTTGAAAAAGAAGGGGAAGTCTCCGCGCAATGTCTCTATGGAAGAGATGGATAATTTATGGAAGACAGCAAAAGGAATAGAAAAGGTGACTGACGAACAATGAAATTTTTCTTCTGTGTGATAGGAATGGTTCTGATAATAGAGGGTCTCCCCTATTTCGCCTTCCCCGATAAAATCAAGGTTTATCTCTTAAAGGTGGCCGACATACCCGGCAATATACTTCGAATACTGGGAATGACTTCGGTTATAATCGGCCTGTTCCTTGTCTATCTGGGAAGAACTTAATCAGTGACTATTTTAGAATTCCCAATTAGCTGTTGACTTTAAAAGTCTTTTTTTGTTAGTTTCCGTGGCTTGCCATGAAAACTGAAGAATTTAATTATAATCTCCCGGAAGAATTAATCGCGCAAAAGCCGTGTGAATCAAGAGATCATTCAAGGATGATGGTAGTGGACAGACGCCACGGGTCCTTCGAATGCAGGCATTTTTATGAACTGCCCGAGTTTCTGGAAAAAGATGATCTGCTGGTTATCAACAATTCAAAGGTAATTCCCGCGAAACTCTCAGGTAAGAAGTCCACCGGCACCACAATTGAAATGCTCCTGCTCGAAAAGGCGGGGTCACCCGTAACATGGGAGGTTCTGTTGAGACCTGCCAAAAGGGTCGGCGTGGGCACAAAAATATTTTTCGATGACCACTCATGGGCGGAAATAACAGAAAGGATTTCCGACAAGAAATGGGCCGTAAGTTTTCACCCGGAAACCGGATTTGATACTTTTCTCGAAAAGTTTGGAAGCGCTCCCCTTCCGCCATACATAAAGAGAAAGAAGGGACTTATAAAAAACCCGCAGGATCTGCAGAGATACCAGACCGTTTACGCGAAAAATCCCGGGTCGGTCGCGGCCCCCACCGCCGGTCTGCATTTCTCTGAGGGGACTCTCAACACACTGCGCGAGAGTGGAACCGACATCGCGCAGGTAACGCTGCATGTAGGGTATGGAACCTTCCTGCCCATTGAAACAGAGTTTGTAAAAGACCATAAAATGGAAAGCGAAACCTTCGAAATAAGCGAAGATACGGCTGAAAAAATCAACAGGGCCGGAAGGGTTGTGGCCGTGGGTACAACCTCATTAAGGACACTGGAATCGGCATCCGATCCTGACGGAAGGATAAGCCCGGGGAAAGGCAGCACTAACCTCTTCATATATCCAGGCTATCGTTTCAAGGCCGTGGACAGGGTGCTGACAAATTTTCACCTGCCGGCATCTTCACTCTTTCTTCTGGTCTGCGCCTTCGCGGGAAAAGATCTGATGCACCGGGCGTATGAAAAGGCTATCGAGGAAAAGTTCAGGTTTTACAGCTATGGCGATTGCATGCTGATACTGTGAAGCCAGGGTCGAGGGATTAAAGGGGTCGAGGGGTCAAGGGAAATACTATAGAATTAAAAACAATCACGAAAGAAAATATGGGCACAAAAGAGAGACTTCAGGAACAGGAATCCCGCGCTGATGGATTCGGATTCACGCTCCTCCACAAGGACAGCGGATCGGAGGCGCGGCTTGGAAAAATATTGACTCCGCACGGAGAAGTTGACACCCCTGTTTTCATGCCTGTGGGAACTCAGGGAACGGTAAAGGGACTCACGCCGGAAAGGGTAAGTGATCTGGGGGCACAAATAATACTCGGAAACACTTACCATCTCTATCTGAGGCCGGGGCATGAACTGATCAAAGCTCATGGCGGTCTGCACAAATTCATGAACTGGCAGCACCCTGTCCTGACAGACAGCGGCGGATTTCAGATATACAGCCTTGGGGCATTGAGAGATATAACCGAGGAGGGGGCTTCGTTTCAGTCCCACATTGACGGTTCACGTCACTTTATAAGCCCGGCGATATGCATGGAGATTCAGGAAGCACTGGGATCTGACATAATGATGTGCCTCGACGAATGTGTTCAATATCCAGCGACCTTTGACTATGCTGAAAAATCACTTGATATGACACTACGGTGGGCTAAAAGATGCAAGGCATCAAAGAACAATGCCCAGCAGGCCCTCTTCGGAATTTCCCAGGGAGGCGGATACAAGACCCTGCGCAGGAGGGGCATCGAAGAACTTGTAGACATTGGATTCGACGGCTATGCCCTCGGAGGATTAAGTGTGGGGGAGCCCAAGGAAATCATGCGTGAGATATCCTCCGAATTTACTCCACTTTTGCCTGAAGATAAACCACGATACCTTATGGGCGTGGGTCTTCCGGAAGATATAGTGGAATCCGTTTATCATGGGATAGACATGTTTGACTGTGTAATACCTACACGAAACGCAAGGAATGGAATGCTGTTTACAAGTGATGGAAAAATTGTTATAAGGAACGCCCGTTATCGTGTGGATGGTTTGCCTCTTGACAGCGAGTGTGATTGTTACACATGCAGGAATTACTCACGGGCATATCTGAGACACCTTTTTGTCGCTGGAGAAATTCTGGGGCTGGTTTTGAATACTATCCATAATGTCAGATATTTTATGAATCTGATGAAAAAGATTAGAGATGCAATAAGCAATGATAATTACCGGACATTCAGAAACGATTTTATGTCCCGGTTGCCATAGGCGGGACCTTAAAACATATAAAAACTTCAAGGAGGAACAGATAAGATGACAGGCATGGCTTACGCGATGGGAGCAGGTGGAGTAGGTGGGGGTGCAGGCGGGGGTGGAGATATGAACTTTATCGTTGTAATGGTTGCTATCTTCGCAATCTTTTATTTTCTTCTCATAAGACCGCAGCAGAAGAAACAGAAAGAAACGAAGGCAATGCTGAGCAACCTTGCCCATGGCGACGCGGTAGTAACGGTAGGCGGACTGCACGGGAAAATTACAGCCATTACCGAACAGATTGTGACCCTGGAAGTGGCCGACAAGGTGAAGGTCAAGGTTTCAAGGGGTCATATTGCGGATATCGCACAGAAAGCTACGCAATAAGCAGCAGCGAAAGGAACTCAAATGTCCAACAAAAACATCAAGGTGAGGGGAATCATAACGCTTGTTATCGTTGCAATCGCCCTGTATTTTCTCATGCCGTCTATAACCCAGAAGCTTCCATCCGTCTGGAAGGATAATACAGACAAAATTCACCTGGGTCTCGATCTTCAGGGAGGAATGCATCTGGTCATGGAGGTGGAAACTGAAAAGGCAGTCGAGAGCGCCATGGAGAGGATCTCGAACGACCTGAAAGAAACTCTCATGGAAAAAAGGGTGCGTTTTAAACATCTGAATCGGGAAGGCGAAGCTGTCACGACCCTTGAATTGCCCAATTCGCAGTCTCGCGAACAGCTCGATATTATACTGAAAAATGATTTCCCCAACCTTGATATCAAGTCTTCAGAGATAGTAAACGGGAGAGAAAAGATTTATCTGAAAATAAAGGATAAACAGGTTTCCACGATAAAAAAATTCGCCGTGGAACAAAGCCTTGAAACAATACGAAACAGGGTGGACCAGTTCGGCGTCTCTGAACCTGAAATAATACCCCAGGGCAAAGATCGCATACTCATACAGCTGCCGGGGGTTAAAGACCCGCAGAGGGCTATCAATCTGATCGGAAAGACGGCTCTTCTCGAATTCAAGCTGCTTGATGATAAATACGAACTGGATAAGGCTCTTAAGGGGAATGTGCCATCCGGTGATATCGTAGCTTACGGATACAAGGTTGATAATGAAACAGGACGCAGAGTGAAGATTCCATACCTGCTCATGAGAAAGACTCTCCTGACTGGCGATTCCCTCGAGGATGCGCGGGTATCCATCAGCAACAGGTTTGGTGAGGCTTATGTCTCGCTGAAGTTTGACTCTCAGGGTGCGAAGGATTTTGACCGGATAACAGCGCAGAATGTCAAAAAACGTCTTGCAATTGTCCTGGATGGCGTAGTTCACTCGGCACCAGTAATACAGGAAAGGATCTCAGGCGGCAACGCCCAGATCACCGGAAGCTTTACCATGGATGAGGCACGCGATCTTGCCATCGTCCTGAGGGCCGGGGCTCTGCCTGCTCCTGTCAGAATACTGGAACAGAGAACCGTGGGTCCCTCGCTTGGTCAGGATTCCATAGACAAGGGAATATTGTCCATCATTGTGGGCAGCATACTGATTGTTCTATTCATGATAATGTACTACAACCTGTCCGGAATTATTGCCGACATCGCGCTCTTTCTGAACATAGTGCTGATCCTTGGCACGCTTGCCGCATTCAAGGCAACGCTGACTCTTCCGGGCATTGCAGGTATCGTTCTGACCATAGGTATGGCAGTGGACGCGAATGTGCTCATATTCGAGAGGATACGGGAGGAGTTGAGACTTGGCAAGTCTCCCCGAGCTGCCATATCGGGAGGATACTCCAAGGCCCTGCTCACTATTGTGGACGCAAACGTCACCACCCTTATCGCCGCCCTGGTGCTTTTCCAGTTCGGGACTGGACCGATCAAGGGATTCGCCGTCACACTCAGCATAGGTATAGTATGCAGCATGTTTACCGCCATCTTTGTGACGAGGATAATCTACGACTATTTTGTGTGGGACAGGAACATAAAGAGAGTAGCCATATAAATAGTAAACATACTTATGATTTTGTACGCTCACAGCTCAGTTCATACGAAACCAATAATCTGGAACGGAGATTTTGATGGAAATTATAAAGCCCGGAATAAATATTGACCTTGTCGGAAGAATGAAGATGGCTTTTGTTGCCTCAATGGTTGTGGTAGCCATAAGCGTCCTGTCACTGATATTGCACGGCGGACCCAATCTCGGCATAGATTTCGCCGGGGGCACGCTGGTGCAGATAAAGTTCTCCCAGAAAACGGATGCGAACAAAATCAGAGATTGTCTGAACAGCATCGGCCTTGAAAACAGCATCATTCAGCGTTTCGGATATGACGACAATAACGAATTTCTGATAAAGACAGAGAAGTCCAGTTCTGCGCTCAAAGGAGTGTCAACCAAAATCCAAGAAGCGTTTAACACATCCTACGGCAAGGAAGATTTCGAGATACGCAGGGTTGAAGTCGTCGGTCCCAAGGTCGGCAAGGACCTTAGAGAAAAAGGCATGCTGGCCATGCTTTACGCGGTAATAGGAATATTGATCTATGTTACCTGGAGATTTGAACTTCGCTATGCCGTCGGGGCAATCATAGCCCTCTTGCACGATGTTATTATAACTGTCGGAGTCTTTTCCATCCTTGGCAAAGAGTTCACGCTCCCAATTATCGCGGCGTTGCTGACAATCATCGGTTATTCACTCAATGACACTATAGTTGTTTATGACAGGATCAGAGAAAACATAAAGGGTATCAGGAAACAATCACTCAGGGATATCGTCAACTCAAGCATAAATCAGGTCCTCAGCAGGACAGTACTGACATCTGCTACAACCCTTATTGTCGTGCTTGCCCTGTTTATTTTCGGTGGAGCCGTCATACATGATTTTGCCTTTGCTCTGCTGGTAGGGGTTCTGGTAGGAACCTATTCCTCTATATTCATTGCCAGCCCGACTGTCCTGTACTGGGAATCTGTCAGCCCATCGAGGGAAAAGAGGGAAAAATAGATTGCCTTTCTTCGATGCAACCGTGTTAACGGTATTTGTAGTCATATTAATTATTGCGCTATTCTCCATTATATTCGGCTTTCCGGGGACATTTCTGATCCTTGGAGACGTAATTATATACTCATTCATAACCGGCTTCGAAAAGATCGGGCTTAAAATAATTATTGTTCTTTTCTTTATTTCACTGCTGGCCGAGGCCTTGGATTTCTTCCTCGGAGTTGCAGGCGCCAGGAAGTATGGTTCGTCAAAGAAAGGCATTGTATTGTCCATTATTGGAGGAATCATCGGGGCAATCATTATGGCCCCGATCCTGCTCGGGCTTGGCGCCATAATTGGTGTCTTTATCGGATGTTTTGCCGGTGCGTTCCTCGGTGAATATCTGGAACAGAAGAAGATAAAATCGGCCGTCAGGGCAGGGTATGGCGCGTTGATTGGTAGAATTGCCGGTACACTGGTCAAGGGGTTTCTGGCCATTGTGATGGTGACGATAGCAATGTCGGCGATATATTCGTAAGTTGGGAACGGTATCATGAGCAAAAACAGGAAAAGCGTGGTCAGGGAATACGCGGAAGCAATAATTATAGCTATCCTGATAGCCCTTTTTATCAGAACCTTTGTCGTTCAGGCATTCAAGATACCTTCAGGTTCGATGAAACCAACCCTCCAGATAGGAGATCACCTGCTCGTCAATAAATTCACCTACGGCATAACGATACCATTCATAAGGAAAACCCTGATATCCATAGATGACCCCGAGAGGGGAGACATAGTAGTCTTCATATATCCGGTGGACAAAACAAAGGATTTTATAAAGAGAGTGGTGGGTGTGGCAGGAGATACTATCGAAATAAGGAACAAAAAGATATATCTGAATGGTTCTCCCTGCGACGATGGCCATGGGGTTTATACCGACAGAATGCTCTTCCCGGCCTCGATACAGCCGCGCGATAATTTCGGACCGGTGACTGTTCCCGCAGGGCATTTATTCGTTATGGGGGACAACAGGGATCATAGCTATGACAGCCGGTATTGGGGATTTGTAGATCTGAAAAACGTTCGGGGGAAGGCATTTATAATATACTGGTCATGGGACAAAATGAACAAAGACGTACGGTGGAGCAGGATGGGCGACATCCTTCATTAACACCTTGACACAAAGGGCAAACACTGGTATCAGTTGTCCCGTATAAATTAACAAAAAAGGATTTTCGATGCTTAGCGAGTGCTTTTCAGAAAAATGGTATTAAAAGGCCTTCTCATTTTATGGGAAGGCCTTTTTTTTGAGATAACTTCAGTGAGCGGCATTCTCTCAGGACAACAAGTTGAGGAACAGCCAGGATGAATAAAAAGAAAGTGGTTATGGATGCGGGGGAAATCGAAAGATCCCTTACAAGAATCGCTTACGAAATACTGGAGCGGAACAAGGGGACAGACCATCTCATTATCATCGGTATAAGAAAAGGCGGGATACTTCTCGCCGAGAGACTCCGCGACAAGATATCCACTATCGAAGGGACTGAGATCATGTACGGAGCGCTTGATATTACGCTCTACCGGGATGATGTGCTGACGACAGGCAAAAGACCGGAGATTGAAAAGACGTATATCCCCTTCCCCCTTGATCACAAGAGGGTTGTCATTGTTGACGATGTCCTCTTTACGGGCAGGACTATAAGGGCCGCCATGGACGCGCTTATGGACTTCGGAAGGCCCGAGCTGATACAACTCGCCGTCCTCATCGACAGGGGGCACCGGGAACTTCCCATCAGGGCCGATTTCATAGGTGAAACCCTTCCCTCCTCGCTATGGGAAAATATCAGCGTTAATCTTACAGACGACAGAAATAAAGATGAGGTTGTAATCGAGGAAGGTTAGCACCAGGTCACGACACGGGCACAGACATCCATATGGGTGTATCCCGATCAGAATCTTCAGAGAGGTTGAAAGGCGCCATGGACTTATCAGGAAAAGACATGCTTGGGATAAAAGACCTTTCAAGGGAGGAGATCGATCTTATACTCGATACGGCGAGATCCTTTAAGGAAATATCGACCAGAAGGATCAAGAAGGTCCCCACTCTCAGGGGCATAACTGTCATTACCCTCTTCTTCGAGGCGAGCACCAGAACGAGAACATCCTTTGAAATCGCGGCTAAAAGACTGAGCGCCGACACTATAAATATCTCGGCATCCACAAGCAGCGTGGTGAAGGGGGAAACGCTCATTGATACCGCGAGAAACCTGGAATCCATGAACCCTGATATCATCGTAATCCGCCACAGTGCCGCCGGGGCGGCGCACATCCTCGCGGGCCTGCTGGAACAATCCATCATCAACGCGGGAGACGGGGCGCATGAACATCCCACCCAGGCCCTTCTTGACATGCTCACAATAAGAGAAAAGAAAGGCTCTATGGAAGGTCTCAAAATTGCCATAGTCGGCGATATAGCGCACAGCAGGGTAGCGCGCTCCAATATATACGGCCTCACGAAAATGGGTGCGAATGTGGCGGTGTGCGGACCGGCAATGATGATACCGATGGGTCTGGACCAGATGGGTGTCTCGGTCCATTACAATATGGAAGATGCCATAAAAGACGCCGATGTTGTTATGATGCTCCGCATGCAGCTTGAGAGACAGAAGAAAAATCTGTTTCCCTCGCTTCGCGAATACGCCAATCTTTTTTCTCTGAACAGGAACAACATCAAGCTGGCGAAGAACGATGTTATCGTAATGCACCCGGGACCGGTAAACAGGGGGGTCGAAATCACCCCGGAGATAGCCGACGGCCCCAACTCCGTTATCCTCGAACAGGTCACAAATGGCGTTGCTGTAAGAATGGCCCTTCTATATCTTTTGTCAGGAGGCAGAAAATGAAACTGCTACTCAAGGGCGGAAGGGTCATAGACCCCTCGCAAAATATAGATACGGTCACAGACATCCTGATTAAAAATGGAAAAATATCCGTGATGAAAAAGGACATCTCTCTTCCGAAGACAGATTCCGGGGATAATTTGAAAATATTCGATCTGAAAGGCAAAATAGTCACACCCGGCCTTATCGATATGCACACCCATCTGCGCGAACCGGGTTTTGAATACAAAGAGACCATCCGAACGGGAAGCGAAGCCGCGGTGGCCGGAGGGTTCACCTCCATCGCCTGCATGGCAAACACAGACCCGGTCAACGACAACCGATCGGTGACCGAATATATACTTAAACAGGCCCACCTTGCCGCCATGGCAAATGTATATCCCATCGCGGCGATCAGCAAAGGACAGGATGGAAAGGTGCTCTCGGAATTCGGGGATCTTAAAAATGCCGGAGCGATTGGTTTCTCTGATGACGGAAATCCGGTTACAGACAGCGGCTTGATGAGACACGCCCTTGAATACGCTTATTCATTCGATATGCCAGTGATCTCTCACTGCGAGGATAAAGGGCTGTCATCGGGCGGCCTGATGAACGAAGGGCTTATATCCACCCAATTAGGTCTTCCGGGAATCCCCGGCATCGCGGAAGACATAATGGTAATAAGAGACATAAGACTCGCGGATTTTACGAAGACCCGCGTGCATATCGCACACGTGAGCACGGCAGGTTCCGTTTATGCTGTCCGTGAGGCCAAATCAGCGGGAGTCAACGTAACGGCTGAAACCGCCCCCCACTACTTTACGCTTACAGATGAGTCGTTGAAGGGCTTCTCCACAAACTTCAAGATGTATCCTCCCCTTAGAAACTCCGACGATGTCGAAGCAATAAAAGAGGGACTGAGGGACGGCACGATAGACGCGATTGCCAGCGATCATGCGCCCCATTCATCAGTTGAAAAGGATGTAGAGTTTGAGTATGCCGCGAACGGTATCGCGGGATTAGAGACATCTTTGTCCCTCTGCCTGAAACTGGTGGATGAAGGCATCCTCACCATAAACGAGCTGATAGAGAAGTTGAGTGTAAACCCAGCGAACATACTGAAGATACCCAAGGGCTCATTGAAGACAGGCTCCGATGCCGACATTACAGTTATAGACATGAATAAGAAATGGACCGTTGACGCAGACAGGTTCCGCTCGAAGGGACGCAACTGCCCATTCAACGGCTGGGAACTCAAGGGGAAAGCCGTAATAACCATAGCCAGCGGAGAGATAAGGTACACGGACCCCGAATTTTAAATTCACAAACCTCAAACTGCCAAATCCGTTAATAGTCAAATCTGTAAAAACATACTCTTTCACCAGTCGTGCAGGCAAGGGAAATTGCGGCTCCATTTACTCCTTGCCATGATTTCTAAGAGGTGGTAGTAAAATTCGCATTAAATTGTCAAGTGGTGCTGATAATGAAGAAACAAAGAGACGAAGAGATAAAACATCTCGGCCAACTGAAGGATTGGATCAGCCTGAACAGGGAATTTGACATAATTGACCTGTTCTCAGAACTCCACCCGGCTGATATTGCGGACCTTATAGACAACCTTGAGGAGCAGGAAAAAATACACCTGTTCTCCCTACTCGATGTGGAGAAGGCGTCAGAGGTTATCACCGAGCTGAGCGAAATTTCGAGAGAGCAGATACTCGAGGATATATCCGACAAAAAACTCGCAGAGATCATCGATGAAATGGACTCAGATGACGCGGCTGACGTAATAGCCGAGCTACCTGAAGATCAGGCAAAGGCCGTCCTCGAGGAAATCGAACCTGAAGAATCGGAAGACTTTAAGGAACTCCTGAAATATGAAGAGGACACGGCCGGCGGTATCATGCAGTCAGAGCTGGTCTCAGTTCACTCAGAGGGCACCATCAACAATGCCCTGAACGCTGTGGTACAGGCATCGGATGAGATTGAAAACGTATATAACGTATTTGTTGTGGACAGAGATGAAAAGCTCGTCGGCGCTATTCCCCTCCAGAGATTAATCACATCCAGGCGAAACAGTCCCGTCACAGAAGCCATCGACAAGGCTATACCAAGCGTAAATGTTGATGTGGACCAGGAAGAGGTCGCGAGGATGTTTGAAAAGTACGACCTTGTTGACCTCCCGGTTGTAGATCATACCGGATGTCTACTGGGGAGAATCACAGTAGATGACATCGTCGACGTCATAGAAGAGGAAACTTCGGAGGACATCTTCAGAATTGCCGGTCTTGACGAAGATGACAGCATCTTCAACGACCCCGTGGAATCCGTAAAGAAGAGACTCCCCTGGCTCTACCTCAATCTCCTTACGGCACTCACATCGGCGCTCGTTATAGGCTTTTTTGAAAACACCATACAGATGGTAATAGCGCTTGCAGTTTTCATGCCGGTGGTGGCGGCCATCGGCGGCAATGCCGGGAGTCAGACTCTCACCCTGATCGTAAGGGGGATGGCGCTCGGCGAAGTCACTTTCGAAAACTCAAGAAGGGCGCTCTACAAGCAGATCATCGTAGGGATTGTCAACGGTCTGGCTGTCGGCGTTGTAATCGGCGTCATAGCATATCTCTGGAAGGGAATGCCAGTATTGGGGGTAGTACTTGGTCTTGCCATGATAATCAATGTATTCGTGGGCACGCTGATAGGAACATTAGTCCCTCTGAGCCTGAAGTGGCTGAAGGCTGATCCCGCTCTGGGTTCCCATATCTTTGTGACCGCCTTCACGGACGCGTTCGGGTTCTTTTCCTTTCTGGGCCTTGCGACCATATTCCTGAACTTGCTGGTATGAGAAGCCCGTCTTTAAAGACGCAAGCCTTTGTTTTGCGTTTTCTCAATTATGGAGAATCGGATCGTATTGTTACGTTTTTTACGAGAGAATTCGGCAAACTCCGTGGGATTGCCAAGGGAGCAAGGCGGAGCAGAAAACGATTTTCCAACGCCATCGAGCCATTCTCTCATTCCCTGCTGCTTTTTTCCAAAAGAGGTGAAGGTGCCCTGGCCATTATAGAAAACTGCGACGTAATCAATCATTATCCGGAGATCAGAGCAGACCTGGAAAGGACAATGACCGCAGCTTACATGATTGATCTTGTAGATCAGTTCACCGTGGAAGGCAAGAAAAGCGCCGGTACCTTTCAACTCCTGAGCGACTTTCTCATGCTTCTGGAGAAAAGGAGCAACCTGAATGAAACAACGCGATTTTTTGAGCTGCGTCTGCTCAAGCTTTCGGGATATGATCCTGTCCTGGAGAGGTGCGTTATCTGCAATGAGTCACTTGCTGAAATCAATGTCGCGTTCTTTGACGCGACAAGGGGCGGCATAAGGTGTTCTCAGTGCGGTTGTGAAGGGCAGGACTGCATACCGGTATCCACCGGAACCATCAAGACACTACTCATGGGAAAACAGACGGAAACCAGCCGGCTACACAGGCTCATACTGTCAGAAAATGCCATTAGAGAAAGTCGGGTTGTTTTCAGACATTTCATACGCCACATCCTCGGGAAAGAACCAAAATCTCTACAGGTGCTGGATGAAATCAGGAGAATGATTTAACCTGCTGCTACCGAAGACACAAGGCGCCAGCTTTTCTCTGTTCCCCTCTACCTTTGCTACTTTGCTTCTTGACAGTCATCCCCCCTTAATGATAGTTTTCCCCCGCATTTAAGTACAGTTATGGCAAAGTCCAAGGAGGTAAAAGTGACCTTTCAGGAATTGATATTCGCCCTGGAAAAATACTGGGCCGATCAGGGGTGCATCGTACAGCAACCCTACGATTTGGAAGTGGGCGCCGGCACATTCAACCCTGCAACCTTTCTAAGGGCGCTCGGTCCGGAACCATGGAACGTCGCGTATGTTGAACCCTCACGCAGGCCGACCGACGGCAGGTACGGTGAAAATCCGAACAGGCTCCAGCATTATTACCAGTATCAGGTAATAATGAAACCATCCCCGCTTAATATTCAGGACCTGTATCTTGAATCTCTGAAGACCTTCGGCATTGACCCTCTCGACCACGATATAAGATTCGTGGAGGACGACTGGGAATCCCCCACCCTCGGTGCCTGGGGACTAGGCTGGGAGGTCTGGCTCGACGGCATGGAGATTACACAGTTTACATATTTCCAGCAGGTAGGCGGGATAGACCTGCACCCGATATGTGTCGAAATAACTTATGGTATAGAGCGAATTGCCATGTATCTCCAGGAAATCGACAATGTTTACGATCTTGAATGGGGACATGGAATAAAATACGGTGATGTTCATCACAAAAGCGAAGTTGAATTCTCCACTTATCAGTTTGAAGTGGCCGACACCGATATGCTGAGAAAGCTCTTCGATATGTATGAGGCGGAGTCAATATCAACCGCTAAGAAAGGTCTCGTCCTCCCCACATACGATTATTGCCTGAAGTGTTCACATGTATTCAACATACTGGACGCGCGAGGCGCTATCAGCGTAAATGAGCGCACAAATTATATTGGAAGAGTACGGAATCTCGCGCGTCTCAGCGCTGAAGGTTACTCTAAACAGAGGGAGGAAATGGGATATCCTCTTATCGGAAAGTTCAAGAGGAGCTAAATTTTCTCATGGCAAAAGAATTATTATTGGAAATAGGAACAGAAGAGATACCGGCCGCTTTCCTGCCGAAGGCGCTGAGGGATCTGGGGGAAATCATCACAAGAGAGTTTTCCGAAAATCGGATCAGCCACGGTCGTATAAGAACCATGGGCACACCGAGAAGGCTCGTTCTCTGTGTCGAGGAAGTCTCAGAAAAACAGGATGATCAGACCATAGAAAAGGTCGGTCCCGCAACAAGGGCCGCCTTCGACGATAAAGGAAATCCGACAAAGGCTGCCAGCGGTTTTGCCAGGGGACAGGGACTCGAAGTGTCCCAGCTCGAAACGGTCACGACCGACAAAGGTGAATATCTCTGCGCGAGGAAAAAATTGATGGGTGAGGATACCAGGCCGCTTCTTTCAGACCTACTCCCCCGCGTTATCACCTCCATCCCCTTTCAAAAATCAATGAGGTGGATGAACCTCGATCTTCGCTTCGCGCGTCCCATTCACTGGATACTGGCGCTCTTCGGCGGAAATGTAGTGCCATTCAAACTCGAAAACATCGAAAGCGGCAGGCTATCTTTCGGACATCGCTTCATGAGTCCTGAATTTTTTGAGGTCAGTGATTTTGAGAGCTATCTGAAAAAAACAAGGGAACACTTTATCATTGCCGACCCGGAAGAGAGAAAAGGCATCATCATTGATGAGGCCCGGAAGGCCGCCAGCGAGATCTCTGGAGATGTACTCGAAAACAAAAACCTCCTCGATGAAGTGACATTCCTCGTGGAGTATCCTTCTGTGGTACGCGGGAATTTCGACAGAGAGTTTCTTGATCTTCCTAAAGAGGTACTCACCACATCAATGATCAAGCATCAGAAATACTTCCCGGTTACCGACAAGGATGGGAAACTTCTCCCACACTTTATCACCGTGAACAATACACTGGCGAGAAACCCGTCTGTCGTGGCCAGGGGAAACGAAAAAGTCATCAGGGCGCGACTTGCCGATGCCCGGTTCTTCTTTGAGGAAGACCGTAAGACACCTCTCGAAGATCACCTCGAGGCCCTGAAGGATGTTGTTTTCCACAGATCCCTTGGGACATCCTATGAAAAGGTAGAACGGTTTAGAGAAATTGCGAAAGATATCTCGACCAAAATCGTTTTTTCCTCCGCCGCATCTTCTCCGGCAACAGTTGACAAGACCGCAACACTTTGCAAGGCAGACCTTGAAACTCAGATGGTATGTGAATTTGCCGAACTCCAGGGGGTGATGGGAAGGGAATATGCCCTGATACAGGGTGAAGATCCTGTGGTAGCCAAGGCGATTTATGAGCACTATCTCCCGATAGCCGCCGGAGGTGATCTCCCTGAAACAGATGAAGGTGCCATTGTCAGCATCGCCGATAAGCTGGATACGATCGTGGGATTCTTCGGCATAGATATTGCCCCTACTGGCACGGCCGACCCATTTGCCCTCAGGCGACAGGCCCTTGGCATTATCAACATCATACTTAGCAAAAATTATCCGCTCAATCTGGGTGTACTGATAGACAAAAGCATTTCAATCCTCGGCGAAAAGCTGACGAGGATGCCGGATGAGACAAAGGCGGATGTGATCGACTTTTTCAAGGGAAGGTTTGAAAATCAATTGATATCACAGGGACATCCCTATGACGTGGTCAATGCCGTTCTGACGCTCGGCATGTCCGATATCGCCCGATCCCTCCGCAGGATAGAGGCTATGGAGTCATTCAAGAAACACCCCGACTTCGAACCCCTGGCGATTGCCTTCAAACGAGTTGTGAATATCCTCAAGGATTTTAAAGACGGTTCCGTCGACACCGCTGCCTTTGATTCGAGCGCTGAATCCGACCTCTATCATGCATTTGCCGATATAAGGGATACGGCAAATGGGTGCATAGACGAGGGCAGATACAGCGAGGCCCTGTCCGAAATGGCAACCCTACGAAGACCTGTCGACACCTTCTTTGATGAAGTCATGGTCATGGCGGATGATAAAAAGATAAGATTTAACAGACTGTCACTCCTCGAAGAGATATCAAAGCTCTTCTACAGAATTTCCGACTTCTCGAAAATCGTAACGGAAGGCTGATGGCCCCGATCAGAAAGAAACTTATCGACCACCCGTGAGTTTTCCGGGAACTCTTCTTTGTTGAACTAGTAAAAAGTCGAAAAGTACCATTTTTCGTCGTTCCGGCAAAAGCCGGAACCCAGTAAATTAAACAACTTCTGGATACCGGATCAAGTCCGGTATGACAGTTTTGGGACTTTTTACGAATGCATCTTCTTTTACTTTATGTAAATATTAAACTATGATGGGTAAATACTTTATTTAACGGATATTTGATGCGCCTTAAACCGCTACAATCAGGAGGGGGGACATGCGACATTCGACCATCTTTGTAAAGATTTTTCCTGTAATATTGATTATGTTCATGCTGGCTGGTTTTTGCGAGTCCAGTTCGGCGCAGGCGGAAAATGAAGCCTATGACCTTCTTGCAGCACGCATGGAATATTTCCAGGGTCAGCAGGGGGTACACAACAGCGAGCCGCAGGCAAGGATGTCCGGATCTCTTTACGCAAGCATCTCAACAATCGAAGGTACCCCGCCCGAAGAAGCCCTCATGAGGATACTGGTCGACAGTAATATCATCTACGAGAACATGCTTCGATTTAACAACAGGACTGTTTATATCAGGATAGATGATTTCATGTTCGACGATCCGGGTTTGCATACCCTCAGGCTGACGGTCGACCACGGAAGACGTACGGCCGAACAGCTAAGGTACAATAACTCTATAGAAACCATAGTGGACGTTCAGGAACCGGCACCAGCAGAAGCCGATGTGCAGGTTGGGCAACTGCTCTATTTGCAGGGTGGCGCGAACGGACACAACAGCGAACCTTACGTCAACGAGAGGGGCGTCATATATGTCATGCTGTTCAAAACGCCCGGGGAAGCCAACGTTGGCGATGTGGAAACCCGCATAGAGGTCGACGGCCAGGTAATTGAGGAACCAGTCATAAATGTCAGCACCAACAGGCCCGGCTTTTACCGGGTAGAAGGTTACGAATTCACGGAACCCGGCGAACATACTATCAGGCTGACGGTCGACCCTGACAATCGAATCCAGGATAGCGACAGAAGCAATAACATCCGCGAGGTGAACGTAAATGCCAGAATCCTGTGTGACTTCACAGTTAATGACATGGTCTTCAAGGACCCGGACGACAATGAAATCACCTACATCTCGCAAATGCAAACATGTACACTCTATGCTACTTTCGAGAACAACAGCGGCCACGTGCTGGACAATGTCAGGGTCAGGATAAGTGTAAACGATGAGCCCGTTGCCGAAGACACGATCTGGGTGGCTATAGGCTATTTTGCCTACAGCTGTGAACACACCTTTACCGACGCGGGTACGGCAATGGTAAGGTTTATGGTCAACCCCGATAACGAGATGCCCGAGGAAAATATGCTCAACAATCGGGTTTCAAGGCGTATTGAGGTACGGCCGTTGTTCGACATCAGCGCCGGAGAACTCAGCTGTGTGCCCGCCGATGGTGAAGGGCGCCCGGTAAGTACCAACGAACCGGCACGGGTAAGAGCTACGTTCCATACGAGCGCCGGTGCTGGAATCGATTATCGTCCCAGGATAAAAGCCGTTATACAGATCAACGGCGAAACTGCGGCTGAACGAGTTTTTAACAACGTCGATCCTAACAGCGCATTTTCTTTTGAGGTCCCGGATCTTATTTTTCCCAAAGCCTGGGCGCAGACCCTTTCGCTTTTACTTGATCCCGATAATGAGATCTATGAGATCAGAGAAAACAACAACTTGACCTCAATAAACGTGAACGTTAACGACTCGACTCCCGTTGACGCCGAAGCATTTTCGCTCACATTCATCCCGTCCGGCGAGGCGATCCCCACATCGGGGGTGACAGCAGGTACCAGCGGAACGTTAAGAGGAGAATTCGGAGCCGGGAACGACAGGGAAATAATCAACTTTGTTGCCATTCTGGAGCGCGATGGAGTCCAGCTGCGGCGAGAGCTGTACAGGGCCGCCCCGGGCGCGATTGAAAACATGGTAATAAACAATCTGGTGCTGTCCGAGCCCGGAGAACATGTGTTCAGGCTTGTCGTTTCCCCTCCCGGGCTTTATGTCGAATCCGACGAGAATAATAATACTCAGGAACTGACGATCAACGTCCTTCCCGCAAGAGATTTTGAGGCGAGAAGGATCACATTCTCACCGTCGAAAATAGCCGTGGGCAAGAAGGGTAAGGCCCGTTGTTATGTTCGCAACAGGTCTGCTCTCAGACAAAACGGTATCACCGCGAAGCTGTACAAGGATGGCCAGCGAATACATGAGGGCGTTATAAATATCGGCCCTAACGACGAACTGCTTTTTGAAGTGGATGACATATCGTTCAACCGACCCGGAAGATCCATACTGCTACTGTCTGTTGACCCGGATAACAACCTCGATGAAGCAGATGAAAATAATAACACATGTGAAACCGCCGTCACCGTAACGCAGCTTCCAGATATCGAAGTCCGGGACCTTGAGTTCATCTCAAAAGATGATTCATACCATGCAGGAACTATAAAGGTCGGAGGGAAAGGTGATTTTAAGTTTACCATTAAAAATGCAGGCAATGAGAAAGTTCGCGTAACTGTCTGCCTTAAGATTGATGGTTACCAGCTTTTTAAGGGTAATCTCAATATAGGACCAAACGATACCAGGACCGTAAGCAAAAAGCATTCTTTCAAGAAGCCCGGCAAGCTGCGCGTCGTAGTTACGGCCGACCCCGATAACAAGATAAGCGAATCCAGCGAAAAGAACAACTCTCTGGAAAAACGAATAGTGGTGATCGGCAAAGATAACAAAAAGGGACCGAAAGATACCGGAATCGTAAACAAGAAACTTCCCTTGAAGAAGCCCGGCAAGTTAAATGTTGTCGTTACACCCGACCCCGTTAACAAGATAAAAAAACCCGGCAAAAAAAGCGACTCACTGAAAAAAAGAATAAAGGTGATCGATAAGGACAAAAAGGAAGGACCGAAAGATAAATTGAAAAACTTCTAATGCCGTCCTTCCGTTCCGGGATGGCCTTTTGGAAAGATCCAATTAAAATTATCAAAAGAATGTTTTGATCATCGAGAAAGCATATTTTCAGGTGGTTCCACTCTTTTGGAGGGCACCATAAAAATCTGTCCTCCTGTCCTTGAAAAGATCGTTGTATTCATTGACTTTCTTGTCACGTGCCCGCTTCACGTCGATCTCCACCATCCCAACCTCTTCTGAATCTTCGCCGGCACGAAATAGAACCCTCCCGTCGGGTCCGGTTATCTGACTCCCGCCGGTAAAATGGAGTGACTTACCTCCCCGGCTCTCCGTCCCGATCCTGTTAGCCGTTATAGCAAAGACGTGATTCTCGAGACACCTCGTTTTCATGGCATCCTGACAGAAAGGCATCACCAGATTCGATGGATGGGAGATTATATCAGCTCCGAGGAGCGTCAGCGCGCGCATCGATTCCGGGAAGAACCAGTCGAAGCATATCATGATACCCACCTTGCACACGCCCGCGTCATAGACGCTGAATCCCTCATCTCCGGGATCAAACCAGAGTGTTTCCTCAAAGAAGAGGTGTACCTTTCGGTATCTTCCAATATAACCGTCGGGAGAAACGAGGACAGACGAATTGAATATCCTGTCTCCGCTCTTCTCAACAAGACCACCGATGATGATGATACCCTTCTCTTTCGCCACATCACACAACATCTGAGTTGTCCTACCATGCGGAATCGCCTCAGAATGAGAAATCGCCTCCTGTCTTGAAGTGAACACATACCCGGTGTTGAACAACTCCGGAAGCACCAGAAGCTCCGCGTCAGATTTTTTGATAAGACTCTCTGCCAGTTCCAGATTTTTGTCAACCTCGCCAAACAACGGCTCAAACTGGATCGCACCAATTTTCATAGTCATTACTCCATTCTGATTTTTATTCCTTCTACTCGACCTCTCCACCCCATGAATGACTCTGATAACTGCAAATAACAGGGAGCCTGATTGCCATTATAAAGCAGAAAAGCCATAGTCACAAGGACTATGGCTTTTCATGTCTAACCTAATTGAACTTACTGAATTGTTGATTACAGCATCTCATAGATACCGGCTGCGCCCATACCGCCGCCGATACACATGGAGACAATGCCTCTTTTCAGTTTACGCCTCTTCAGCTCATTCAGAATCTGGCATGTCAGCTTCGCGCCTGTGCATCCCAGGGGGTGGCCAATCGCGATTGCGCCGCCATTCGGGTTGATATCGCCTGCCCAGTATCGCTCGGTGAGCCCCAGCTCCCTGCAGCAGTAAAGTGCCTGGGAGGCAAAGGCCTCGTTGATCTCAAAGAGATCGATATCGTCGGTCGTTAAGCCGGCAAGCTTGAGCACCTTCGGAATCGCATACCGTGGACCGACACCCATCTCTTCCGGGTTGTTCCCCGCAACTGCATAATGGGTTAGTCTGGCAATCGGTTTCAGCTTCAGTTCCTTCGCCTTTTCAGCCGACATAATCATCGAGAACGAGGCACCATCGGTCATCTGTGACGAGTTCGCCGCCGTAACGGATCCACCCTGCTTGAAGGGCGATTTCAGCTTGGCCATCCCTTCCATTGTTGAGGGCCATCTCACACCGTCATCCATATCAAATGTCTTCGTTGTCCGGATCCACTGTCCGTTTTTATCCTTGACATACTTCCATGCCTCGATCGGGATGATCTGATCCTTCCAGTATCCCTTCTCAATCGCTTCATGGGCCCTTTTGTTGCTCTCGATACCCATCTTGTCCTGTTCCTCACGGGTGATTCCATAATCGGCCGCAACGTTTTCCGCGGTGACACCCATGGAGACATAGGTCATCGGAAGGTCTCCCCAGTCGGGATGGGGACGGAATATCCAGCCTCCCATCGGAATGTGCGACATGGTTTCGCACCCGCCGGCAACGAGTATATCGGACCAGCCGGCCCTGATCTTTGCCGTCGCATCAGCTATTGACTGAATACCGGAAGAGCAGAAACGGTTTACAGTCATACCCGCTGTAGTTACGGGAAATCCCGCGCCAAGCGCTATAACCCTTCCAAGGTTCATTCCCTGTTCGGCTTCGGGAAAGGAGCAACCGCAGATTACATCATCAACATCCTCGTGCTTGACCTGCGGAACCCTTTTCATCAATCCCTTCATGACCTGAATTCCTATTTCATCACCCCTGGTCTGCGCAAGGGCTCCCCTTTTATAACGTCCTCCCGGACTTCTTACGGTTTCGACAATAACAGCATCTCGCATAATAATCCTCCTTGTCATCTATTACTGACCCGGCCATTGGATTATGGCCAGTGTCAGCAATAAATAGTATATTTTTTAGTTACGCAGTGGTTTTCCTCTCGTCAGCATGTGCATAATACGATCCTGGGTCATCTGCTCACCGGCGAGGCTCAGGAATGCCTCTCTCTCTCGGTCAAGAATCGCATCTTCCGTAACGAAGGTGCCTTCCATACACTGACCACCGGAAAGGACCCATGCAAGCTTCATCGTCACCTGTTCGTCATAATCTGACATGTAGTTACCATGCTTCATGTTAAACAGGACAGCATGCGCGATACCCACCAGACTCTCTCCCATAACCGGGATCATGTCGGGTTTTTTCTTCTTATGGGTCTTTGCCATAGCGAGGACAAGTTCCTTCGCATCCCATATCTGATGGTCACGATTGAGGCTGATGTTTTCCGTCTTTCTGATGTAACCGAGTTCCATTGCCTCCATAGCACTGGTGGCCACCTTGGCCTGCCCGATATTCATCAGGACTTTTTCATAAATCGGCTGCATGTTCAAGACCTCAGGGGTACCATCCGGCAGGCCCTCAGTGCAACGTACCATCAGCTCTTTACAACCACCACCCGCGGGGATTACGCCTACGCCGACCTCAACGAGGCCCATATAGGTCTCGCCGCAGGGCTGGCATCTTTGACCATGCATGGATATCTCGCAACCGCCACCAAGTGCCATGCCGGCCGGCGCAGTAACAACGGGTTTATCAAGATATTTCATCTTCATATTTGCGTACTGAAGGTCATGGATGAGTTTGTCAAGCAAATCCCACTCGCCATTCTGAACCGCCATAAGTACCTGGAATATATTGGCGCCTACTGAGAAGTTCGTGCCATGATTCGCGACTACCATGCCCGCAAAATCCTTCTCCACAATATCGCAGCCGTCTTCAATCATGGAGATAATATCGGCATCGATAGCATTCATCTTGGTACGGAACTCAAGGCAAACCACTCCATCACCGATATCCACAAGACAGGCTCCGGCATTTTCCTTGATTATCTTGTTCTTCGCTTTAAGATCAGGCAGAAGGATGATCTTTGGATTATCTCCTATCTTCACATAATCCTTTTTGTCGAAGTCATAGTAATATTTGCCGTCTTCTTTCTTTGTGTAGAAGGTCTCACATCCCTTCTTCAGCATCTCGGTGATCTTCTTGGGAACCTTCAGCTTCAGGGTCTTCATCACCTCTACCGATTCCTTCACACCGACAGCATCCCATGTCTCAAAGGGGCCATTCTTGTGATTGTAGCCCCACTTCATGGTATTGTCTATCTGGTAAACGGTATCGCATATCTCAGGGATACGATTCGCGGAATAAATAAAGTTCTTGCAGAGATATTCCCTTACAACCTCACCGGCAATATCTTTTTCCGAGTAGAAGAGGGCTTTTAATTTATCATCGAAACCGCCTTCTGTCTTGCTGGCGTCTTTGACTGATTCATATTTTGCTTTCTTGAATGGAACATATTCCATCGTATTATAGTCAAGCGCCAGTTTGACCCTTTTGCCCTTCTCGTTCTTTGTCCTCTTGTAGAACCCTCCTTTGGTCTTGTTACCGAGCCATTTGTTTTCCATCATCTTGTCCATGAACTCAGGCGGTGCAAAGGTTTTTACCATCTCATCGTTCGGGACAGCTTCAACAAGATTTTTCATGACATGATAGCCAGTATCTATGCCGACAAGGTCGATCGTTCCGCAGATCGCGGAACCGGGTCTGCCAAGAACCTTGGCAATAATGGCGTCCAGTTCCGGTATTGTCAGTTCCTTGTCGAGCATTGTCTTGACCGCGTTTGATATATCATAGACACCGATACGGTTTGCTATGAAATTGGGGACGTCTTTACAGATAACAACGCCTTTACCAACAACATTCTCAAGGAAATAGGTCATATAGTCGACAATTTCCTTCTTTGTAGTCTCACCGGGAATCACCTCAACAAGCTTCATATAACGAGGAGGGTTAAAAAAGTGAACTCCGAGAAAACGCTCTTTATTCTTCGCGCTCATCTTTCCCGATATTTCCTTAATCGGAAGACCGGAAGTATTGGTGGCTATAATACAATCCGGTTTTATCGCCTTCTCCACTTTTGCGAAGAGCTCATGTTTGATCTTCAGATTCTCCACGACAACCTCGAGAAGAAAATCAACATCTTTCAAGAGACCAAGGTCATCTTCAAGATTGCCGATTGTGATCATCGACGCATTCTTCTTTGAGTAGAAACTGGCAGGCTTTGATTTCACCGCGCCGTTCAATCCTTTTACCGCGAAACTGTTTCGCCACGCCTTGCTCTCTTTTGTGAGACCCTTTTTCAGATCCGCTTCACTTGGATCAAAGGGAGGCACAATGTCCAGCATGACACACTCGATTCCCGCATTGGTCATCTGAGCGGCTATAGTGGCACCCATGACCCCCGCCCCTATAATGGCGGCTTTCTTAATTTCATACGACATATCATTCCTCCTTGCTCAGGCACCAAAGATCGAGGCACCTTAATTAATTTATCCTCATTACATTACACCGCGAAAGAATCCTCCAGCATCTCGATGGGGGTCTTATCGCCCAGCGCAATACATTTGCACCTGCCCTCAATCGTCGGAAGAACGTTGCACGCAAAGTACTTTGCCGATGCGAGTTTACCCTGATAGAAAGCGGCATCACCATTTTCACGGGCCAGAGCACGCTTCTTTGATATGGAACCCTCCGCTCCAACTTCGGCATACATGATGTCCAGTTTTCCGGAAGCGATAACTGCCGCCTGAAAAAGCTGCCATCCTACCGCAAGGTCTCCCAGGATCATCAGAAAGGGCCTCGCATTCAGTACGGGCAGCATTACGCTGGCGCTCTTGCCCCATGCGGCAAACTGCATCGCGATGCCTACCACTGCATTGTAGGCATCCTCGAGATGTGTGACATAAGCCTTCATCTCTTCGTTCTCCTTGGCCTTTTTAATGTCGGCATCAATCATCCCGAACAAATTCATCACATTCATGCCTCTGTTCGCACCCATCTTTCTACCGACCAGATCGAGAGCCTGGATGTAGTTCGTCCCCTCATAGAGGGTGGCGATCTTACAGTCTCTCAGGTACTGCTCCATAGGATACTCCTGGATATAACCATATCCACCATACACATCCATACCGAGTGAGCAGATCTCGCACGCCTTGTCGGAGCAGTATGCCTTGATGACGGGTGTCAGGATCTCTACAAAGCCTTTCCATTTCGCTTTCTCGGCCTTGTCAGTCACCGTCTCTTCCATGTCGATGCAGTAACCGGCGAAATAGTTCAGCGCCCTCATGCCTTCCACATGCGACTTCATCCAGAGAAGTGAACGTCTGATATCGGGATGCTGAATAATCGGTATCGCTTTCGCATCAGGAATAGTCATCTCCATGATATGCTTGCTCTGGACTCTCTCCTTCGCGTACTGTACAGCATGTTCCAGCGAGGCCGTTGCATGGCCGAGACCCTGCATTCCCACTTCGAGCCTGGCTTCGTTCATCATATTGAACATAACCTTCATACCTGTGCGCTCTTCACCGAGGAGATAACCGACACACTTTCCGTTCTCACCAAAGTTCAACGTCGCGGTCACGGACCCATTAATTCCCATCTTATGCTCAATACCGCCCGTCACGACATCGTTTGATTCACCCACACTGCCGTCATCATTCACTTTGAATTTAGGAACGATGAAGATAGAAATTCCGCCTGTCCCCGGAGGATCACCTTCGATCCTGGCAAGAACGGGATGAATGATATTGGAATACAGATCACTGTCACCACAAGAAATGAAGGACTTCGTGCCTTCGATCATGAAAGACCCGTCCGGCATTCTCTTCGCGATCGTTCTCGTGGCTCCAACATCGCTACCCGCACCCGGCTCAGTCAGGCACATGGTGCCGCCCCACTCGCCGGAAAACATTTTGTACATGTATGTGTTCTTCTGTTCTTCCGTACCGTACTTTGCGATCAACACACCAGCTCCCATGGTCAATCCCGGATACATCATAAACGCAAAATTCGCCGAGTCGAAGAGTTCGGCACAGGCGCTCCACACGCAAAGCGGCAGGTTCTGCCCGCCGACTTCCGGACTCATAGGCGCACAGTTCCAGCCCGCCTCAACAAACTTTTTGAGCGGTTCAACGAAACAGGATGGGACGGTAACCTTTCCATCCTGAAACTGAGCCCCTTCTCTGTCAGCTACATCGTAGGTGGGAAGAATGACATCCACGGCCATTTTTTCCGCCTCGTTCAGCATCATGTCGACCACATCATTTGAATAATCGGCATACTTCTCAGTAGCGAAAAGAGTGTCGATACCCAACTGTTCAAACAGGATAAACCTCTGGTCCCTCATGTTAACCAATGTGTTACCCATAACCCTACATCCTCCTCATTCTGATTTTTTTAAACCTTGTATAAAAATGTTCAAACATCCATAAACGCCGGAATGTATCCTCTTTTCCCTGGTTGACTCTCTGCCGACAAAAAGGTGAAGGGAGATTATCCCATTAAGCATCCCCCAGAGGGAATTTCTCATTGCCCTTACATCTTCTTTTCTGAGAAGAAATTCTCCTTTGTCTATCCCGTATTGGAATATATTTTCAGTAACAGAGACCGCCTTGTTTGTCTCCAGGATGATTCTTCTGTTTGTATCATCTGACAGATTCAGACTGTTGGCATGCAGCATGAAATTCATAAGTATCCTGAACAACTCTCTATCCTTCAGGAAAAATTCCACATACATGTTGGCAAAACCGATCAATACTTCTGACGCACTGCCTCCCCCTTCAAATATGGGAAGCACCTCGCCGTGAAATCTCTCAATATCCTCCAGCAGTATCTGAGCGCACATCTCTTCCTTACTGCTGAAATACAGATAAATAGCTCCCTTGCTTAATTCAGCCTTTTTTGCAATATCTGAGACAGTTACAGGATTGTACCCCTGTTTAAAGAACAACCTCCTGGCGGCCCTGAGAATGGTCTTTCTCCTCTGCTCTCTCTCTCTCTCTCTGCGTTTCTCCAAAACCAAGTTCTTCAAACCCCTTCCGTTTTCATGCTATAAACACAGGTCAAAATATGACCGCTGGTCAAGCCTCTCATAAGCAATAAAATCGGGGTTGTCAAGAAAAAAATCTATGACGAAAGATTTTCAAAACCATTGACATGCCCTCAACCTTGTGTTAGTGGGAACCGATTTCATTTCTTTACAGGAAAGGTGAAGTGAATTGACCATTCGCGAGATAGGGGATTTGCTGGATGCCACGATCCTGGCAGGGGAAAATCATTTAGATGTGGAAGTAAAAACAGCCTTCAGCGCTGATCTGATGAGCGATGTCCTTGCCTTTGCGAAACCTGGAAGTATAATGATTACCGGACTCACGAATCCACAGATTGTAAGGATCGCGAGCATCGTCGATAATTCGGCTATCTTGATCGTCAGAGGGAAGATCCCCCCCGCTGAAACTATCGCACTGGCCGAGGAACTGGAAATCCCCCTTCTTTCAACAAAATACATCCTCTTTGAAACATCGGGAAGATTATACGCAAGCGGGATAGTGGGTTGTGTAAGAAAGATCGAAGGCCCTGGAAATGTTGTTCCGTTATGAGCCGGGAATATGAATTTTCTTTCCCGGTCGTGGGTGAAAATTTTGATGATGCCGGCAAGGCCTCCGTCGAAATAAAGAGGTTATTAAAAGAGCTTGGCATAACGGGCGACATCTTGAGAAGAACCGCCATCGCGACCTATGAATCGGAAGTAAACATAATATCATACGCGTGGTATGGAACTATCAATATCCGCGTGACAGATGATAACATATTGGTCAACATACTGGACAGCGGCCCAGGCATAACCGATATTGAGCAGGCCATGGTGCAGGGATATTCCACCGCTAATGATCGTATAAGGGAAATGGGATTCGGAGCCGGAATGGGCCTTTTTAATATAAAGAATTGTTCCGACGGTTTCGAGATATTGTCCGAGCCAAACAAAGGAACCCTGATAAAGATACTGATCAAAAGGTGATGTGTAAATGAACTTGATTCTATTGGCAGAAAAACTGGACCTCACGGTAAGGTGCGGTGCTGACAGTCTGGACAGAGAGGTGTCGGGCGGATACTCGGGTGATCTTCTTAGCCACGTCATGGCAAACAGCAGAAAAGATGACGTATGGATTACCTGCCAGTCTCACCAGAATATTGTGGCGGTAAGCGCGCTGAAAGAGCACGCTGGGATCATCCTTGTCCTCGGAAAAGAACCGGATAAGGATACCCTCGAAAAGGCCTCTCTCGAGGGAATACCGCTTCTCGTAACAGAGCTCTCCGGATTTGAGGCAGCCGGCAGGATATACAGCCTGCTGCATCCCTGACGGAATAGATGATTCTGTGCCTGCGTGACCCGGAGAGGTACCCGGTGGCACAACGCTTTTTCAGAATCAGGGTATGTGTCTATGATAGAGGGGGCAAAGGAAGTAAAGAAGTTTCGGTGTGACCTTCACATCCATACCTGTCTCTCCCCCTGTGCTGATCTGGATATGTATCCGACCGCCCTGGTAGAGAGAGCAGTTGCCGAGGGTTTGGATGTCATTGGCATATGTGATCATAACGCCTCCGAGAACGTCCGGTATGTGATAGAGGCGGCCCGAGAAAAACCGCTGTACGTCTTTCCCGGCATGGAGATATCCAGCAGGGAGGAGGCTCACGTCATCGCGCTCTTTGAAAATATAGACAATCTGTTAAGGCTTCAAGAGGTCGTCTACGCCGCCCTTTCCGGTTCCAACCGGGAAGAGATATTCGGATGTCAGGCAGTCGTCAATGCGTCGGACGAGGTGGAGGGATTTAACGACAGGCTCCTGATAGGCTCCATCGATCTTTCGCTTCAGGAAATCGTCGATACGATCCATGTCCTGCATGGCCTGGCGATCGCCGCGCACATTGACCGGGAGAGCTTCAGCGTCCTGAGCCAGCTGGGTTTTATCCCACCTGATATTCGTTTTGACGCCCTTGAAATATCCCTCAGAACAGAGTTGAACGAGGCGCGCAAAAGATATCCCGACTTGCGTGACCATAAGTTTATCAAGTCATCCGATGCCCACTTTATACGCGACATCGGAAAGGCTTCAACAAAGATTTTCATGGAAGAACCCTCACTTTCCGAGCTTAAGATGGCACTCGAAGGACGTGAGGGTCGATATATCAAGGAGTAATCCATGCAGGAACTATCCATGAATATCCTCGACATCGTCGAGAACTCCACGAGGGCAGGCGCAAGTCTTATAAAGATCAGCGTCACTGATGACAGAGAGAACGACATCCTGCGCATCGAAATTGCTGACGATGGCGAAGGCATGGAACCGGACGTAACTGAAAAAGCGCTGGATCCCTTTTACACATCCAAAGATGTGCGCAGAATCGGTCTGGGGCTTCCCATGCTCTCACATGCTGCGAAAATCACTGCCGGAAGTTTTACAATCGAATCGGAAAAGGGGAAGGGAACGGAGGTGAGGGCTGATTTCAAGCACAGTCACATCGACCGCCAGCCCCTGGGAGATATGCCGACAACCATGACAACCATGATAGCCGGTAATCCGCTGGTGGATTTTGTATACACGCATCTGAGTGACGGCGAAAGCTATACACTGGACACGAGAGAGATAAAGAATGAACTTGAGGATGTTCCGATAGATCATCCTGAGGTTATTCAGTTTATAAAAGAAAATATAAGGAACGGGCTGGAAGAGATCAGGGCCGGGCGTTAGCTCATGTCTCTGTATTCAGACCGTCCGTGAAGGAGGAATAAATGGATTTGGAGTACGATGAACTTAAGAAGGACTTTTCACAGGAGCAGATCGAGAAACTGGATGGGATTATTGAGCAATACAGGGGCCAGCCCGGAGGGTTAATCCCTGTACTGGAAAGGGCACAGGAACTCCTTGGATTTCTCCCCATTCCAGTACAGAGAAGAGTCGGCAGGGAGCTTGGCATACCATTCAGCCACGTCTATGGTGTTGTTACTTTTTACTCTTTTTTCACCATGAAGCCGCGCGGCAAACACACCGTAAGGGTATGTATGGGAACCGCCTGCTATGTGAGGGGTGGCAAAAAGATCGCTAAAAACATGGAAAAGCTGCTCGGTATAAAAGAAGATGAAACGACTCCGGACCGCATGTTTACCTACGAGACCGTCAGATGCCTCGGGGCGTGCGGGTTGGGCCCAGTCGTTGTGGTGGATGAGGATATCCACGGGAGAGTCAAACCCGATAAGCTAAAAGACATCCTACAACAATACAGCTGATACGATAGAGGAAATTGACATGGCAAAATTGAAGATAGAGGATCTGAAAAAGATCAAGGAACGTGTGCAGGGTGAAACCGCTCTGAGGGCGGGAGCCCGAAGGGCCAAGGTCACGGTACACATGGGAACCTGCGGCATAGCCGCCGGGGCGAGAAAGGTTATGGACTCCCTTATGAACGAAATTGAAGAATCGGGAGTTACCGATGTTGTCGTGACCACATCGGGGTGCATGGGCCTGTGCAGCAGGGAGCCTGAGGTAACCGTTGAGATCCTGGGCCAGGACCCCATAATATACGAATTTATGAGTTCCAACAAGATGAGGCAGGTTTTTAAGAGGCACATCCTGGAGGGCGAAATTCAGACACCCTTTGTCCTGGCCAAGGTCACGGAACAAGGCAAATAGACACTATCAATCAACGTTGAAGGAGGAAAAATACCCGATGAAAGTTTTTCGGTCTCACATACTGCTCTGCGGGGGCACCGCATGTCGTGCCTCGGGAAGCCTGAAGGTAAAACAGGCTCTTGCGACAGAGATAAACAAGCAGGGCCTTGCCGATGAAATAAGAATAGTCGAAACGGGATGCAATGGGTTCTGCGCCATGGGGCCTATTATGGTGGTCTATCCGGACGGTATTATCTATATGATGGTCCGGCCGGAAGATGTCCCCGAACTGGTTGAAGAACATTTCCTGAAGGGAAGACCTCTGGAGAGGCTTCTGTATAAGGAACCTTCCACAGAAGAAATAATTCCCGAGATGAATGAAATACCCTTCTTCGCGCACCAGGAACTTCGGGTACTGAGGAACAAGGGTCTTATCGACCCGGAAATTATTGACGAATATATAGCAAGGGATGGCTATGCCGGTATGGCCAAGGCGCTTACCGAGATGACATCGGAAGAAATTGTCAAGGAGGTTCTCGATTCCGGTCTTCGCGGCCGGGGTGGTGCCGGATTCCCGACCGGTCTGAAATGGAGATTTGCCTCCCAGTCACAGAACGATGTCAAATATGTCCTCTGTAACGCCGACGAAGGTGACCCGGGTGCGTTCATGGACAGAAGTGTGCTTGAGGCGGACCCTCATGCCGTTCTTGAAGGAATGATAATAGCCGCAAAGGCGATCGGGTCCCACAAGGGTTATATCTATTGCAGGGCCGAATATCCGCTGGCCTTGCAAAGACTGGACATAGCTATAAAACAGGCCAGGGAATACGGCATTCTCGGTGAAAATATACTGGATGCTGGCTTTGATTTTGATCTTGAGGTCTATCAGGGTGCCGGCGCCTTCGTCTGTGGAGAGGAAACTGCCCTCATGACATCGATCGAAGGCAACAGGGGAATGCCACGGCCCAGACCCCCCTTCCCCGCTGTTTCCGGTCTCTGGCAAAAACCGAGCGTCCTGAACAACGTGGAAACGCTGGCAAGTATCGGCCAGATAATAGCAAAAGGAAGCGGGTGGTTCGCAAATGTAGGGAGCGAGACAAGCAAGGGTACCAAAGTCTTTGCCCTCACAGGAGACGTCAACAACGTCGGTCTCGTTGAGGTACCCATGGGAACATCCCTCGGAACTATTGTATATGACATAGGGGGCGGCATACCTAATGGAAAGAAGTTCAAGGCTGCTCAACTCGGTGGTCCTTCTGGCGGAATGATTCCTATCCAGCACCTCAACGCGCCTATAGACTACGAAAATGTCGCCAAGCTTGGGGCTATTATGGGATCCGGCGGCCTCATCGTAATGAATGAAGATATGTGCCCCGTCGATATGGCGCGTTTCTTCATGGACTTCTGCCAGGATGAATCCTGCGGTAAGTGCACCCCCGGCCGCGAGGGAACAAAAAGGATGCTGGAAATCCTCACCGATATCTGTGAAGGAAGAGGCAAAGAAGGGGACATCGAGACCCTTATAGAAATGGCCGATATAATTAAGGATTCGGCCCTCTGCGGTCTCGGCCAGACTGCACCCAATCCCGTTCTGAGCACCATCAGATACTTCAGGAAGGAATACGAGGAGCACATCAGAGACAAATACTGTTCGGCCGGTGTGTGCTCGGCACTCTTCAAATCGCCCTGCCAGAACGCATGTCCGATCGGGATGGATGTTCCGCAATACATGGCGCTTGTTCGCGCGAAGAGATTTGACGACGCCTACCGGGTCATGATGAAAACAAATCCTTTCCCCTCCATCTGCGGCAGGGTCTGTGATCACCAGTGTCAGCCGAAGTGCAGACGTAACACACTGGATGAACCACTTGCCATCAAATTTATCAAGAGGTTTATCACCGACAACGCCAGCCGTCCGGCAATAAGTGCTGTTCCGGCCGACAGAAACGAAAGAATTGCGATTGTCGGCGCCGGGCCATCCGGTCTGACCACCGCAAAGGATCTGGCCCTGCGCGGATACCAGGTGACCGTCTTCGAGGAACTCCCCGAACCGGGCGGCATGACCCGTTACGGTATTCCTTCATACCGGCTTCCTCGAGACATCCTCGCGGGAGAGATCGATGACATAAGAGCCCTGGGAGTTGAAATCCAGTGCAATACCCGCGTCGGCAGAGACATCTCCTTCGAAGATGTCGACAAGAAATACGATTACATCTATCTGGCACCCGGAGCGCATAAAAGCCAGCGGATGAGAGTTGATGGCGAGGATATAGCAGGCGTTTTAGGCGGTGTCGAATTTCTGAGAGATTTCAATCTCAACGAAGATGCCTGGCTGAAGGGCGAAAAGTCCCTTGGCGCCAAGGTTGCGGTCATCGGGGGAGGCAACTCTGCCATTGACGCCGCAAGGTGCGCTGTCCGTCTGGGTGCGAATGTTACCATACTGTATCGCAGGACACGTCAGGATATGCCCGCGGCTAAGGAAGAGATACTCGCTGCGGAACATGAGGGAATCAATATAGAATATTTCGTGGCACCCAAAAAGATTGTCGAGGCAAACGGCAGGGTAAGCGGCATTGTCTGTGAAAGGATGAAGGCCGGAGATTTCGATAACAGTGGAAGGAGAAGACCTGTTGTTATTGAAGGGTCCGAATTTACCCTTGATGTTGATGCCGTTATAGCCGCCATAGGCCAGACTCCGGATCTTTCATTTGTGCCAGAGGGAAGCGATGTGTCGGTCAACAAGTGGAAGTATTTCGATATAGCTGAAGGAAGCAAATCCCGGACCACAAGTGAAAAGTTCTTCGCTGGTGGTGATGCGGTAACGGGACCCTTGACGGTTGTCAAAGCAATCGCGGCGGGACACCAGGCTGCTGAAGATATCGACAGTGCCATACGCGCCAAGAACGACGAGTCTCCATGGGAGGCGCCGGCAGAAGAAATCATCGATATCCCATTTGAAATCGATGAAGAGACAGAGGAACAACCCCAGGCCGCAATGCCGGAACTGGATGCGGTAGAGAGAAAAACAAACTTCATGGAAGTGGAACTTGGCTATGATATAGAGACGGCCATCAAAGAGGCGTCCCGTTGCCTCAGGTGCGACGCCGAGGTGTAAACTATTCAGAGCTGGAAGTATAACAAAAGAGTCCAAGTGGTGGAGCTTTTGTGGTCATCCGGAGAGCATAACTGACTCCAGTGTGAAAAAAACGGGAACTGCGAACTCCAGGATCTCGTGTATAAACTGGGCATTGAAAAACCCCGTTTTGATATTGACCCCCCGGGGCATGTAAAAGGGGATTAAAGATAGATTGTCATCTTTAATCCCCTTTTACCATATAGCCCTTCCAAGCCCTTGTATTATCGAGACAATATTCGGACATCCTATCCACCATACAGTCAGGGCACAGGTGTACCATCTTCATGCTTGCAATATGCCGAACCACAAACAATCTTTCAAACTTTTCTCCGCACATGAAACACTTGTCAATCACATCTTTTTTGTGCCATTTATAATCGTTATCGTAACACTTCATAATTCATTCCACGAATACGCACCCACCTTAATCAGTAAGAAAATTGGCTCAAACAGGAACTGCCCTTTCTCAATATCACCGGTGAAATCTCAGCACGAAGGTAGTTCCTTTTCCCTCTTCTGATGAGACATCTATTTTGCCGTCGTGAGCCTCCATTATTCTCTTGCAGAAGGAAAGCCCCAACCCGGAGCCACCCTGCCGGTCATCCTTTCCCTTTCCCCTGAAAAATGGATCAAAGATAAAGGGAATCTTATCCCGGGGAATACCCGCGCCCGTATCCGATATACTGATTGTTACGTCGAGGTCATCATATTCCGCAGCGATATATATCCTGCCGCCACTCGGCGTATATTTTGTTGCGTTCCCTATAATATTGATTAAGACTCTTACCAGGCTCTCTTCATCCCCGATGACAGAGGGCAGATCCCCGGGAAGTTCCTTTTCCATTTCAAGACCCCTCCTCTGGCAAAGAGGCTCCATTTCATCCATGCTCCTCGCTACAATCGCGGCAAGATTAACCGGCTCCTTTTTTTGTGTAAGTGTTCCGTCTTCTATCCTGCTCATATCCAACCAGTGCTCCACAAGATCCTCCAGGTTTCGGATACGTTTATCACACCGCTCTATAATATCCACAGCCTCGCCGCTCAGACAGCCACCGGCCACAATTTTGAGGGCTTCCATGTACTGTTGAATGGTAACAAGGGGCGAACGCATCTCGTGACTTACAAAGGTAATGAAGTCCTTTTCTACCTGATCCTTTGCATCTCTTAACATTTTTGTCTCTATCCTGAGATTGCGATGTTCAAGTCCTCTCTTTGTGACAGCTCTCAGTTGATCAGGGGTAAAGGGCTTCGGCAGATAGTCATATGCCCCCCTTTTCATGGATTCCACCGCAGAAACGATAGACGCATAGCCTGTAATTACAACCAGTACAATATAAGGAATATCTTCTAATAAAATATCAATTATCTCCAGGCCCGACATACCTGGCATCTTTAAATCCACGAAAACCAGATCAGGGTGTTTTTCCCTGGCGATTCTAATTCCGTCCAGTCCATTCCCCGCTGTAATTACAGAATGCCCGGACTTCTCCAGCACCTGCCTACAGCCATCCCTTATGGTTTCCTCATCATCAATTATAAATATAAGCTCTTTGGAAACTTTTTCTGACATGGACACCTACCCTATCAATTCTCCTACATATTTTATGAGATCATCGGCTTTAACGGGTTTGTGTAATACCATGTTTACCTTCGGGGATTCGTCAGAAGGTTCAAAGACCTGGTACGGACCCTGAAGATCTACAGCGCTGAGCACAATAAGGGGCGTACTCTTCCCCTGTTCCATAGAGCGAATCTTTGAAACGACCTCAAAACCCTCCCCCCATGTTTCCATCATCATATCCACAATAGCCAGATCTGGAGCAACAGATTTTACCATATCAACCCCACTTTTCCCATCCTCTGCCAAGAATACTTCATACCCACTCTTCTCAAGTATAAGTCTGGTCGCCATCAGGAAATCCTTGTCATCGTCTATCAGAAGTACCTTTTTCTTTGCGGTCATGATTTGTTTACCTCCTTATCAATTTTAATTAATACTACAGCAAGACCAATGCAAAATATAACGACGTGGTTTGTATAACATGTTTTATCCATTCTTCCCGGTAAATTTATTAACCCTGTCAATCGCCTCGCGACCCTCTTTAATATTCAAGACATGCTCCACCTTGTAGCCGCTATTTTCAAGCACTATACTAAGTGCGTTCCCGTAATCTTCGTCATCATCAACAATAAGTATCCTCTTTTCTTCAGACATTACTTCCTCCAGTATTCCGGTTTCGTCTTTTGCTTAAGTCATAACGCAATTTTGGTGCCATCGTCATAACTATTTGATATAACGTGAAATGTAATACAAGGTGGGGGAATTTTATGGGCCATTGCCGGGTAATCTTGCCCCTGTTATGAGTCATCCTTACCCATCTGCAATCCAGAATTAACGGCTTCGCAGTTACTGCCTGTCTGTATTTATGTTGTAGCTGCGTATTTTTGTTCTCAGGGTTTTTCTGTCAATACCGAGAAACTTTGCGGTCTTGCCTATTTGGAAGTCAAAATGGTGCAACGCCCTTTTTATGTGTTCCTTCTCAACATCTACAAGAGTCATTCTTCCCGAATGAGAATCTATCACAGGAACCTTTGTGTTCCTATATTGCCCGAAGTAAAGGATGTCAGACTGGTTTACAGTTTCATTTTCGCAAAGCACGCATAGTCGTTCCATTGTGTTCTTTACTTCTCTGATATTACCTGGCCAGTTATACGACATCAAAAACTTACCCGCCTCCTCCGAAAAACATTTTACTTTGCTCTTGTGCTTTTTTTTATATATATTGAGGTAGTAGTGCGCGATTGGAATTATATCGGATCTGTGCTTTCTTAAAGGTTTTATATCTATCGGAACTACAGACATTCTGTAGAAGAGGTCCTCCCTGAACTGACCGGAATCCATCTGAACCCTCAGGTCTTTATTGGTCGCTACTATTAGCCTCACATCAACCTTATCAACCTTTGAACTGCCGACCCGTGGAACCTCCTGTTCCTGGATGACTCTCAATAGTCTGGCCTGGGTGGCAAAACTGATATTGGATATCTCATCCAGAAACAGCGTCCCCCCATCTGCTATCTGGAAACGGCCTTTACGCGACTGAGTCGCACCGCTGAACGCTCCCTTAACATGGCCAAAAAGCTCGCTCTCCATCAAACTCTCCACAAGAGAAGAACAATCAACAGGAACAAACGGCTTGTCTCTTCTGCTACCGAGCTTCTGTATTGCACGAGCTACAAGCTCCTTGCCAGTTCCGCTCTCTCCCGTAATAAAAACTGTGCTGTCTGTATACGCCACCCTTCTGATAGTATCTTTTAATTCCTTCATACAACTACTATTCCCTACCATGTCCGGAATGTCACTATCCGGGCTTTCCGTGTTGGACGCATTCAGAGAGTTCTTCACCGCTTTTTTCAGTTCAACCGTGCTGAATGGCTTTGTCAGAAAATCAGATGCCCCGCACTTCATGGCCTCAACAGCTATTTCTATGCTTCCGTAACCAGTGATGATTATGATACGCGCAGATATCTCAGATTCCACCTTAAGTTTTCTCAGGACCTCCAGACCGCTCATCTTCGGCATCTGCACGTCCAGCAGAATAATATCATAAACATTTTCAAGAGCCATCTCGAGACCGCAAACCGCAGCGCCCGTATCTTCAATATGGTACCCTTCGCGTGACAATATCTGACGACATCCATCGCGTATTGATCCCTCATCATCAATGATAAGTATCTTTCCGACTCTCTCAGCCAACCCTTATATCCTCCTCAGTTTCGTCACGCTCAGGGTTGTCAGCCCCTTTCACAGGGAGAAAAATAGAAATCGTCGTCCCCTGCCCTGGCTCGCTTTCCACATCGATAAAGCCATCGTGTTTACGCACTATGCCATAGGCGATGGACAATCCCAGACCCGTCCCCTGCCCCGGATCTTTCGTGGTAAAGAATGGTTCGAATATATGCGCCAGGTAGGCCTTGTCTATCCCCCTGCCGGTATCCGAGATAGTGATCTTGATAGTATGAGGACTGGCCAGAAGACATATCTTCTCCATCTCCGTACTCTCTGCCGCACCGGATGGAAATCTACTGATCAGCTTTGTCACAACTATCAGCTTCCCCCCTTCAGTCATAGAATCGGAGGCATTGATAAATAGATTCAGGAAGACCTGTTCCAGCCTGGATCTGTTACCATTAACCTCGGGAAGACCTTCCGCTAAACCGGTTTTTACCTCTATCCCGTGAAACATGGATTGGTCCTTCACCAGACTGAGAGACGTCAGAAGTACATCGTTTATATTGAGCGGTATCATCTCGCCCGAAGGAGTTCTGGCAAAATCCAGGAGGTTCTGAACTATTTCTTTACACCTGTTTGTCTGATATATGATTTTGTTCATATTTTCCCGTGCCGGGCTGTCTTCCGGAAGGTCTTCCAATACGAGACTGCTGTAGAGTAGTATACCACCGAGAGGATTGTTCATCTCATGGGCAACACCAGCCGCTATCTGTCCAAGAGAAATCAGCCGTTGTGTCTGTGTCAGTTGCTGGAAGGTTCTGGTGAGTCTGTCATCGCGATCCTTGAGTGACCTGACCATATCGTTGAACGCCTTGTCCAGCACGCCAAAATCCGAAGATTTACTACTGGACAATTGATAATCAAGATCACCGGTCGCAATTGTCTCCGTGGCCTGCTTCAGTATCCGCATCCTCTCTATAATGGTCTGTCCCATCCAAAACGAGATAATAAACGCAACGATCATGCCGATGGTCGTGATACCCAGAAACACCCACATGGCGTACAGTTTCATGTCTCTGTATTTTGCTTCCAATATGCCGACATAGAGCATTCCTATGATACTGTTATCTATACTGTATAGAGGCACATATGAACTGAGATACCAGTCATTTACGACAAACGCCCTTCCCACCCAGTCCTTACCCTGCTCAACAACCTTTTCATATACCTCCCTCGATACAATAGTGCCGATTGCCCTTTTGGAATCCTTCGTTATCACGTTGGTGGATATGCGGACTCCTCCCTGGAATATCGTGGCAAATCCCATATCAAGGTCCTTGTATTTTTCATCGCGGTATACTGTTTCTTTTATCTTGTCCACTATGACATAATCTCCGTTAAGCAACCTACCTCCAACGAGGGCGCCTCTGAAATCACCATGCGCATCAAAGATGGGATAGGCCGCTCTCAGAACCATACCTTCAGACAATTGTTTCTCCCCTGTCTCTATGGATCGGGGAGTCTTTACTATAGTTACCTCAAGACGCTTCGAAAGCAGGGGGTTCTCCCTTTCTATTCTTTCCGAAGAAATCAGTTCTGTTGATGACAGGGGCGTTATTTTATCAAGGCATTCCCGTATGACCGGATCCCACAAGGCATTATCACCTCCGGCCATGGGGTTGGAAGCCCTGTACAGCACAGTACCTTTGGTATCCACCAGGGAAAGCATGTCAAGGCACATACACTCGGTCCCCTGACCTTCTTTCGTTTCCACTCCCGTGCGTATCAACCCCTTCATGTCTTTCAGCGCAAGCATATCACCGGAAGAAATCACATCGCCAAGATGGGATCTTAACGCTATACAGCGGACCTGGAATGCCAGCCTTTCCATGTTGTTCTCATAGATGAGTCTCGCGGTATTTATATCCTGCTGCACCCTTCTCTGCGCCTCATCCATGGTGTTTCTGTTGATTATTTTTATGCCAACTAACGTAGCCACCATACCGGTAAGACAGGTGGCAACCAGAAATCCTAATACAAGGCGTTTTTGCAGGTTTTCTTTGAAGATATCTCGTAGCAATTTCTCGTCCTCATCGCATGGGTGGAAAAAGAAAATTTTGTACCCCCCCTCTTCAGGGCAGAGAGAACCCACGCTATAGAATAAGTTCTTTCCATTATAATGCCGACATATCGGGGTAGTAGAGCTTTATACGGGTATGTCAATAATAATTGCTATCTTAAAAGTCAAGATTTATGTTCCACAGGACCAAGTCATTTTCAGCCGTAAGTAATGATAATCGGGTCACAATTAAATAATAGTGATTTTTTAGTTTTAAGTATTGTATGCGAAAACATTTGTGTACTCAAGCCGAATCAGCACCACCAGTAGAACTGGTGGTATGAGGAAGGCCCCCGCATAATGGCTACCTTGCACAACCTCGCGATCACTATTTAACGCATGATTGGGCATTCAAATATTTCCAGGGCCTTGCGTCATATGGCAGCCAAACCGCATTTGTGCCTGACGTTGTTGGGCATTCAAACAAATGCACTTGGCTCAAGGTGTCTCTTACTCGCCTCTCGCCAGCTCACGGGTAACTATTGCCTGAATCTGTCTTTTGGTACTGTCAACTTTTATGTGTCCAACATGAAAATTCTATGATACGCATGTCGCAGCTGACTTGTACTAATTGTCCTCGATTATGACTTTGACTTTACCGAGGGCAGGAAATCTAACAAAATTAAAGGTTCGAAAGGAAGATACGATGAGAGAAACAGATGTGGCGGTCTTGGGAGGGTTGTCAGGTATTTCTGCAGGCATCAGCAGCAGAAGGCATTACCCTGACAAAAGGGTATTACTCATAAGGAAGGAAGGCACCATCCTTGTTCCATGCGGAATCCCCTATATCTACGGCACGGTAGGGGGTCCGGAAAACAATGTTATTCCTGACGGACTCCTGGAGAACTACGGGATAGACCTCCTCAAGGGGGAGGCTGTCGATGTTGACCGGGAGAAGAAAATTATTACCCTCAAAGACGGCGAGACGGTCAGGTACGAAAAACTCGTATTTGCCACCGGGTCGAGCCCCCTGGTGCCGCCCATTCCGGGCATCGACAAGGAGAATGTATTCTCCGTGAAAAAGGAGTTTGATTATCTGTCGCATCTGATGCATTGTATGAATGACGTGAGGGACCTGATTATCATCGGGGGAGGCTTTATAGGGATGGAATTTGCCGATGAATGCAGAAAAGGCAGAGATATAAATATTACCGTTGTCGAGGCTATGCCTCACTGTCTCCAGATGGCAATGGACGACGAATTCTGTGCTGAGGCAACGGCCAAGCTGGAGGAAACAGGGGTCAAGGTCCTGGTGAGTGAGAAGGTAGATGCCATACTCGGCGACGGCGTAGTAACGGGAGTAAAACTGGCAAGTGGAAAAGAGCTGAAGGCCGATATGGTAATCCTGGGAATTGGAGCGGTTCCCAATACGAAACTTGCGGCACAATCGGGATTGGAACTCGGATTCAGGAATACGATCAAAGTTGACCGTTATATGCAGACCTATACCGATCCCGACATCTATGCGTGTGGTGATTGTGCCGAGAAGGTTTCCTTTTTCGACGGAAGACCGAGCGGAATCATGCTCGCTTCAATCGCTACTTCCGAAGCGAGGATCGCCGGCGCCAATCTGTACTCTCCCACGCATCAGAACTGTGGGGCTATCAGTGTATTTTCCACAGTTATCAACGACAGGGCCTTCGGTGTCGCAGGGGTTACCGAGAGGTTTGTGAAACAGACGGGAACCGAGTATGTCGCGACTGAGGCGGCGGCCCCCGATACCCATCCGGGCGGAATGCCCAATTCCACTCCCACAAAGGTAAAGCTCATATTCACCAGAGATACCTCTACGTTAATCGGAGGAGCAATATCCGGAGGAAAACCGGTGGGGGAAATGATAAACGTAGTCAGCGCCTGCATCATGCACAAGATGAACGCCGATGATATAGTGATGTTTCAGATGGGGACCCATCCCGCGCTCACATCGTCTCCGATCATGTATCCGATCGTGAATGCGGCCTGCATGGCAGTTATTCCCCTCAGGGGTAAGAAGGGCAGCGTTCATTAATCTTTTGGTGGAGTAAATCTTTCGTTTGTGAAAGTAAGTGGTCGAATCGTCAGACAGCAAGAAACATATGAGATACTCCTGCATTGAAAACAGGCGTGTGTCTACAAGATCAGGTTGATAGGGTGAATCGGGGGACACAGCACTTGTGTGGCCGGGCGATAAAGACCGCACTCAGGTGCGCACTAAATCCGGCCCCCGCGTGATGGCTGCCTTGCGCAACGGGGGGGACAAGAATAACCCGCAGGTACTGCATGGACTGTGATAGCGAGTTACGCACTAACAGCCCTGACCCTCTGCAGCCTGTTGCCAAAGATGATGAGGGTGTGTCATTTCTCGTCAATTATACGTTGCAAAAAAGCAACACACTGACAAATAACCGTGTGGAAGGTATTAGCAGTGTATATTTCTAACGGAAAAAATCCCGAAGCTTGGAAAGAAAAAACATTGCTGTCTGAATGCAGGAAGGAGTGTCCCCTTCTCTACGAGGGTGTGTCGGATTTCATGTGTTTAGTTGATTCCAATTTCGTGCTTCGCGGCATTTCCCCTTCCGTAGAACAGATATCGGGGCATAAATCCGAAAAACTGACCGGCAAAACGATACAGGAGGCAAATATTCTAAGGCCGAAATCCATGGAGGAGGCGTTATCGGTTTTAAAAGACACGTTTTCCACCGGGCGCGCTGGGGAAAGAAAAGTTGAGTTTGTCAACAAAGACGGTGGTGAAAATTTATACATTATCAGCAGTTATCCCATAATTAAAGATGACGATAGGGTCGATACGGCCCTTTTCATTGTGCGAGAGGCAATAAACCGCAGGGAATCAGAGATATGTTTGACCTGTGAGAGTTGCGTATTAAATCGTATAATCAAGAACGACGCGAACAAGATAATGGTCCTGAATAAAAATGGTCAGACAGTTTTTATTAGCAAAAGGGTCAGAGAAATTATTGGCTTACCCAAAGAGAACGATGCTGAGATTCGCCACAATACTTCAGAAAATTATTTTGCTGACTTTGATGGTGTACCGGTACCCGATGAAAGAATGCCATTCAATCAGGTGATGGATGCCGGCAAGGCCGTTTATGGTATGCGTTTTGTCTCCAATCAGGACACTGGACGGCAGGTATTTTTAGAGGTTAGTGGAGCCCCTCTCATGGATGAATCTGGTGAGATAGAAGGGGTTGTGCTGAATTTCGATGACATTACAGCGTATCAAAACATTGCAGGTGATCTACAAATAAGAAATGATGCCATCGAGACGTCAATAAATGCCATTGCCTTTGCGGACCTTCAAGGGAACATTAACTATGTGAACCAATCTTTCCTTGAAATGTGGAAATATGACAGCAAGGAAGACATATTTGGTAAACCCTTCTTTATGTTCGCGCATAATGAAAGAGAGGCCAAAAGGATACTTGATAAGTTATTGAAATCTGAGGACTGGATTGGTGATCTGGTTGTGAAGAGAAAAGACGGATCTTTATTCGAGGTGCATTTGTCGGCAACTTTAGTGAAAGGCAAATCAGGCGAGCCGATTTGTGTGATGGGTGCGTTTGAAGACATCTCCGAGAATATGAAAATGCAAAATATTATCAATCAGTCAGAAAAGCTTTCTTCCCTTGGACAACTTACTGCAGGACTCTCCCATGAACTGAGGAACCCTCTGGCGGTGATCAGTTCATGCGCCCAACTCTGTCTGGATACTATGGACCTGTCAGACAAGCTTGAAGAAAATATGAAGACAATTTACCAGAACAGTACGAAGGCAAATGAACTGATCAATGGCTTGCTGAAATTTGCAAGGCCTTCTGAAATGATATGGAGACCCGTAAAAATCAATGAAGTGGTGAAAAGAATGTTGCGGTTGGCGAAAATGGAAGCACATTCCTTTCAGGTTACAGTTGATACCCATTTTCGAGAAAGAATGCCGAGAATAACAGGTGATGAGGGAAAGCTTGGACAGGTCTTTCTCAATTTATTCATGAATGCCTTTCAGGCTGTCTCGACCAAAGGTAAAATCATAATACAGACACGGGCTCTTAAGTCAAAAGGACTGATAGAGGTGAATGTTATTGATGACGGTCCCGGCATTCCGAAAGAATATCGTCATAAAATATTTGACCCTTTCTTTACCACCAAAGACTCCGGCACAGGTCTGGGACTTAGCATCGCTCACACTATTGTGATGCAGCACAAAGGGATCATTACCTCGGGGCATAAAAAGGGACAGGGAACGATAATGTCTGTAAAGTTGCCCATAGATCAGTAAAGAAGGATAGAAAATGATCGAAAAACGCCAAGCCACATCCGGGACAAGTATCCTTGTGGTGGATGATGATCAGGATTTTCGCTGGGCAATAAGCAACGTTCTTGAGGCTGCCGGATATCAAACCCGAGAGGCGGAAAACGGAAAGGCCGCCTTGGAGACTCTGGAAAAGGATATCCCAAACCTGATTTTATTAGATAACCGAATGCCCGGAGAGACGGGGATAAAGATTGCGAAGAGGATATTAAAAAGGATTCCCGGAATACCCATAATAGTGATTACGGCTTACGCGGACGTAAAGGACGTTGTTGTGGCCATGAAGATGGGCATTTACGACTACGTAACAAAGCCGGTCGATAATAGTGATCTGATCTTTACAATTAAACGGGCCCTGGAAAAGCAGGAGCTTGCTCATGAAGTGGAGAAGCTGAAAAATATCCTGAGTGAGCGAGGCTCCCTTTATGAGCAGATGGGGAGTAGTGATCAGATAAAAAAAGTCGTTAATCTCGTAGAGAAGGTAGCCCCTACCTCGTTTACTGTTTTGATAGAGGGAGAAAGTGGCACGGGCAAGGAGATTGTCGCGCGGGCCACCCATGATCTGAGTGAAGTAAGGGATGGTCCGTTTGTTGCCGTGGACTGCGGCGCCATTCCCGAAACCCTGATAGAAAGCGAACTCTTTGGCTATATGAAGGGGGCCTTTACCGGCGCCCATGCAGACAAACCGGGTCAGTTCGAGCTGGCTGAAGGGGGCACAATATTTCTGGATGAGGCAGGGAATCTCCCCTATCCGGCCCAGCAGAAGCTTCTTCGCGCCATGCAGGAAAGACGTGTACAGAGATTGGGTGCAAAAAAATCCATTTCTGTTGAGGTTCGAGTTGTTGCGGCAACAAATGTATCCCTGGATAAATATATAGAGAAAGGAAAATTTCGTGCAGATCTTTACTATCGGTTGAATGAATTTGCCATAAGATTGCCATCTTTGAATGAGAGGAAGAGTGACATTCCATATCTATCAAAGATGTTTATGGACAAGGCCTGCATAGAACTTAAAAAGGAGTGTAGCGGATTTTCCAAAGAGGCCTTCAGTAATTTACTGTCCTACAACTGGCCGGGAAATGTTCGGGAATTGAGAAACATAGTCCGCCAGGCCGTCCTTCTCTGCGAGGAGGCCGGTACTATAAAACCCGGGCATTTGATGCTTGACGATGGTATTGTGCAAAGCCAGTCAGCGGAAACAACCTCCGATATTCTCCCCCATATATACAAAGATGAGGGATCGTTGAAAGAAACCCTCAAACACCACACCGATCAACTTGAAAAGAAAATAATAAAACAGATTTTAGAAGATACAAAAGGAAACAAGAGCAAGGCGGCCCGCGAACTGCGCATCGATTACAAAACCCTCCTCAGAAAGATAAAAGCCCATCAGATTGAATAGTTAGCAGTTAGCAGTTGGCAGTTGGCAGTTGGCGGTTGGCAGTTGGCGGTTGGCAGTTGGCGGTTGGCGGTTAAAAAATAGGGACTGTCTACTTTTTTTCGCAAGAAAAATGGTAGCTGTCCCATTTTTTGACATTTTTCTGCCCCCTGCCCCCTGCCCCCTGCCCCCTGACCCCTTGACATTTTTCTGCCCCCTGCCCTGGTCCGTATTGAAGATCTCGGGGCAACCGTATCTGGCGATCGCTTCTTCCAGGGCATTCACACAGAATGAACTGTCCAAGGTGTTAAGCGGGGCGAACGGTCAGGGGCGAGGGGTCAAGTCTACGTTTGACCCATGGGTGGTCTACTTCCTCTTATCTCAATATTTCTTCTGATTTTACCTTTATTCTTATACTTCTATGCTTTCTTGAATCTTGGCTAATTAACAGCAAGGGTCAACAGTAGACTTGACCCCTTTACCTTTTTATGGGGTTTTGAGCATGTCGTGACTGCCGACATCGCGCAAGATATAAGTGTTTTCTTGGATTTGAAGCGTTGCCCTATATGACTTGGTTATTCTGATTTCCCATATATTGCGGTTATCCTGCATCTTTTTAAAATTCAAGGAAGGGTGCTGCGGATTTGACAGTAAAAGTCCCAACTGTTTTATGGTGGCTTCTTTGATCTGCTGGGGCAGTTTTTTGTATTGTTTTTTAAATCGTAAGGTCCGGTAAAATTGCATAGGGAATATTAGCTTTCTAGTTCGTTCGCTAAATCATTCACACTTGAAAAGGGCCCGGCCACTCTTCCTTCGGCAATATCTTTGTCCGCCTCGGCCTCTCCTTTTTGCCATGCTTTGGTATAAAAATACTCCTGTTCCGGACGTATAAGCTTCACCGGCCTTAAAATAATTTCCCCTTCTTTTTTTTCTATTTCCATATAGTCCCCAATGGCAATATTGAAATTTTTCCGCAAGTTGTTCGGAAGCGTGATCTGGTAATGGTCTTTTATTTTGACTAAAGGCATTTTCCCATCCTCTTTTTTCTTGTGCATAGTATTAATTTATAGTTTGATTTTAAGACAAACATACTGTTGTAAATTAAATATATCACACTAAATAATTTTGTCAAGAGTCCGCAGCAACGGTCTTTTTTTGTTTAGTCATAATTGAAGAAGAAAGGGTGAGGAAAAAACCTCTTTGCGGGACGAGGGGTCAAGTCTACGTTTGACCCATGGGTGGTCTACTTCCTCTTATCTCAATATTTCTTCTGATTTTACCTTTATTCTTATACTTCTATGCTTTCTTGAATCTTGGCTAATTAACAGCAAGGGTCAACCATAGACATTGACCCCACGCCCCCTCATCTTCTATCACCCCTTAATCTTTGACCAATTAGCTCCAATGGTTAAACGTAGACTTGACCCCATTCCCCCCCCTGATCCCTGAGTATCATATCCTCTTTCTGTACTCCTGTTCTTTAAATATTATCTTGAATGACGTGCCTTTGTTCCTGTCAAGTTCCATCGTGCCGTGTAGCTGCTCGGCGAGCATTTCCACCAGTTGAAGGCCGAAGGTTTCGGTGCTTTGGTGGTCCATCCCTTCAGGAAAACCGATGCCGTCGTCTGTGACGGTCAGTGTGTATTCTTCTGGTTTTGTGTTTTTTGTGAGTTTTACGGCAATGTTCCCTTTTCCGCCTTCGGGGAAGGCGTGTTTCAGCGCGTTTGAGATAAGTTCGTTTATGATAAGTCCCAGTGGTATCGCTGTTTCGATATTGAAGAGGCCGTCTGTTATATGTGACGAGAACCTTACGACCCTTGAATCCACTCTGTGGACTTGAAAGAGACGGGCTGACAGATCTTTCATATAATCGTGGAAGTCAATCTCGGACAGATCCTTCGAGAGGTAGAGTTTCTCATGGACAAGAGACATGGATTTGATGCGATTCTCGCAGTTGTTGATCAGTGAAAGGGCCTTTTCGTCTTCTATGTATCTGGACTGGAGGGAGAGCAGGCTTGAGATTATCTGCATGTTGTTCTTGACCCTGTGGTGAATCTCGGCAAGGAGTGTCTCTTTTTCACGGAGGGAGCGCCTGATTTCTTTTTCGGCGAGCTTGCGTTCGGTGATTTGTCCCAGCCGCTCGGCGATCGAATCTATTAACAGCTTCTCTTCCTTCAGGAATGGCCCCTCGCCCTCTTTCGGCATCTCCTCAAGGTACCCAACTTCGATCTTCCCGACTACTGTGCCACTCACCTTGACGGGCGCGGATTGCATCCATGCGGACTCCGCGAAGTTATTCGTGCGGAACTCGCTGTCACCGATCACTATTCTGCTGCAAGCAATCTCCGGGTATTGACATCCTTGCGGCAGGATGTCCGTAAGTTCCTGATACAGTTTGTCAAGGGTAAGATCTTCCTTCCCTGCTATCTCGCCCAAACTGTATAGTGTCTCCAGTTCTTTTATTCGTTCCTTGACCTGTTGGTCTGCTTTCTTACGCTCGGTGATGTCGTGAACGATGGAGTAAAGCAGGCGTTTGCCCTTCAGGGGTATTGGCCCGCTGTAGACTTCCACATCGCGGATTGTACCGTCAGCTAGTCGGTGTCTGAATAAAAAGTAATTGCGTTTCTCAGAGAGCGCCAACTGCATCTCCGCGAAGACCTCTTCGCGTTTCAGCGTGTTGATCTCGTCAATTCTCCGCATCTTCAA
>Ga0222695_1000105_pt1 | contig 55523 bp, 60 predicted proteins | sample AntAcemetage1398_FD_179834 | JGI IMG/M metagenome (GOLD analysis project Ga0222695, IMG submission 179834) | Saline water microbial communities from Ace Lake, Antarctica - #1398 | ecosystem: Environmental > Aquatic > Non-marine Saline and Alkaline > Saline | place: Antarctica: Ace Lake...
TGGTGATAATGTTACTATTAATGTAAATCTCATAGTTCCGATCGCAATGGATGAGGGACTTAGATTCGCTATAAGAGAAGGCGGCAGAACAGTTGGTGCCGGCGTTGTTTCTAAAATTATTGAGTAACGAAGAGGTGTTGAAGTGAGTGATAAGATCAGAATAAAGCTGAAAGCTTTCGATCACAAGATACTTGATCAGTCAGTTGGAGAGATAATTGATACAGTTTCACGCAGTGGTGCGAGAATAGCTGGACCGATTCCTCTGCCAACTAAGATTCACAAGTACTGTGTTCTGCGCTCGCCGCATGTAAATAAGAAATCTAGAGAGCAGTTTGAAATGAGGATTCATAGAAGAATTCTTGACATTCTTAATCCCACTAACCAGACGATGGATGAGCTTATGAAGACTGATCTTTCCGCTGGTGTGGAAATTGAGATTAAGACTTATTAGGTAAATGTTTATTTTGGCATAAAGCAGAGAGGTAACTATGGCTGCTGGACTTATAGGAAGAAAGGTTGGAATGACACAGGTTTTCAAAGAGAACGGGAAGGTTGTACCTGTAACCGTCATTGAAGCCGGTCCTTGTTATGTTATTCAGAAAAAAGAGACCAAAAAGGACGGTTATACCGCTGTTCAGCTTGGTTTCGATAAAAAAGGGAAGAACATAAAGAAGCCGGAGGCTGGTCATTTCAAGAATTCTGGAAAAGGTGTTTTTAAGAAACTTAAGGAATTCAGAATTACTGAAAATGAACTTGGAGAATTTGAACTCGGCTCAGAAATTAGTGTCGAAATGTTCAAAACGGGAGAGTTCGTAAAAGTAACTGGATTTTCTAAGGGAAGAGGTTTTACCGGAGTAATGAAAAGATGGAATTTTCACGGTGGCTGTCATAGTCATGGTTCTAAATTTCACAGAAAAGGCGGATCTATCGGACAGAACGTTCATCCGGGAAAGATCTGGAGGGGAAAGAAAATGCCAGGTCGTTCTGGAAATGAGCAGGTTACGATCAAAAATCTTGAAATCGTAAAGGTTGTTCCGTCCGATAACACAATTATTGTCAAAGGTGCTATTCCGGGATGTACCGGTGGTATCGTTTACATTAAGAAGTAGGGGAGGCAAAAGATGCCTGTTGTAGATTTATTTGATAAAGAAAAGAATAAAGTTGGTGAGATAGAGCTTAAGGACAAAGTCTTTGCTGTAGAATACAAAAGCAAGGGAGTGCTCGTTTCTGAAGTCATCAGAATGCAGAATGCTTCGATGAGAAGAGGAACACACTCTACAAAGACTTACGCTACTATTTCTGGCGGGAACTCCAAACCTTTCAAACAGAAGGGTACTGGAAGGGCAAGAAGAGGAACAATGAGAGCTTCGACGCTTAGAGGCGGTGCAAAGGCTTTCGGACCTCAGCCTAGGGATTATTCCTACACAGTTCCTAAAAAGAAGAGACTTGCTGCAATGAGAGCACTTCTTTCTGAAAGACTCGGAACAGAAAAACTTCATGTGGTCAAGGCGTTTGATTTTGAAAAGATCAGAACAAAAGATGCGATTTCCATACTTAATGGGAACTGGGCTCTTAAAGAAGCGGTGATTATCGGTGGTGACTCTGAGTATAATTTTCTTCTCAGTGTACGTAACATTCCGGAATTCACGTTTCTTCATAAGACACAGGTTAATCTGTTTGACCTTATGGCTTACAGCAACCTGATATTTACAGAGGAAGCTATAAATCATTTAAACGAGGTTTTGGGATAATGAAAAAGGAAAGACATTTTGACATTATCAGCAGACCGCTTCTGACTGAAAAATCTACAGCTGCTAACAACGCTGAGAAGCAGGTTTATCTTTTTGAGGTTGCAATAAGCTCAAAGAAGAAAGACGTTCAGGATGCTGTAGAGAACATTTTTGATGTAAAGGTTGACAGTGTGAACACTGTTGTTGTCAGAGGAAAGGTTAAGAGAGTCGGCAAGGTTATGGGAAAGCGTAATAACTGGAAAAAAGCCTATGTCACTTTAAAGAAAGGTTATGCAATTAATCTTGTAGAAGGTGTTTAGTAAAAGTTAGATAAGGTATCGGAGAAGTATTATGGGTATAAAAGTATTTAAACCGACTTCACCTGGAAGAAGGAATATGACAGCAAGTGATTATTCCGAGATAACGAAGTCAACACCCGAGAAGTCTTTGATCGAACCGATCAGAAAATCTGGGGGAAGAAACAATAAAGGTAGAATTACTGTTCGTCATAGAGGCGGCGGTAACAAGAGAATGTACAGGATCATTGATTTTAAAAGAGACAAGTTTGATGTTCCTGGAAAAGTCGCTGCTATCGAATACGATCCAAACAGAAATGCAAGAATTGCACTTATTTTTTATTTTGACGGGGAAAAGAGATACATTATCGCTCCCGATAAGGTAGAAGTCGGGGATGTAATTGTTTCTGCTGGAAAGCAGGAAGCCGACATCAAACCTGGAAATGCTATGAAGCTCAGGTTTATCCCTGTTGGTACATACATTCATAATGTTGAGCTTAAGATCGGAAAAGGTGGACAGATTGCAAGAGCTGCTGCTTCAGGTGTTCAGATCCTCGGTAAGGAAAAGGACCATGCGACTGTAAGAATGCCTTCAGGTGAGATCCGTATAATCCATCTTGAGTGTAGAGCTTCTATCGGAACAGTTGGTAATCAGGATGTTTCAAACATCAAGATTGGAAAAGCTGGAAAGATGAGATGGCTTGGAAGACGCCCGAAAGTTCGTGGTGTTGTAATGAATCCTGTCGATCATCCACACGGCGGTGGTGAAGGTAAAACTTCAGGTGGTCGTCATCCTGTAACTCCTTGGGGTAAGCCTACAAAAGGTTACCGCACACGTAACAACAAGAGAACTGATAAGTTTAGAATAAGAAGAAGAAATAAGTAAATTTTATAGATGGAGGGTTAAGTGCCTCGTTCGATTAAAAAAGGACCTTTCTTAGATGGACATGTTTGGAAAAAGGTAGTTAAAGCTGTCGATAACGGCGATAAAAAACCTATTAAGACTTGGTCCAGGCGTTCAACCATTATCCCCGAAATGGTAGGACTTACGTTTGCTGTTTACAATGGACATAAGTTTATACCTGTTTTTGTAACAGAGGACATGGTTGGTTTTAAACTTGGAGAGTTTTCACCGACGAGAACTTTCAGAACACATGCAGGAAGTAGAAAATAATTCTTGCGTAATGGCAGGGCACATGTATAATTTGTGCCGCTTTAAATTTGATAAATCGTTGGAGAAGCGATATGGAAGCAAAGATTGTTCGAGCGAAATTGAGAAATTTCAGAATGTCTCCTTTTAAAGTAAGGGAGATGGCGGACGTGATTAGAGGAAGAGGTGTTGGAGATGCAAGGAACATCCTTGAATTCACACCAAGAAAGTCTGCTATGGCTCTGAAGAAATTGCTGGATTCAGCAATTGCAAATGCAGAGAATAACTACAATCTGGATCCGGACAAGCTGTTTGTAAAGATGGTCTGTGTTGATGAAGGTCAGACATGGAAGCGTTTTATTCCGAGAGCTCAAGGTAGAGCTGCAAGGATTAATAAGAGAACAAGCCATATTACACTAGAGCTTGCAGAGAATAAGTAGTGACTTTTAATATAACAATGGAGGTGAACTTTGGGACAGAAGGTTAATCCCATAGGACTTAGACTCGGAATCACCCGTACATGGGCTTCCGTGTGGTATAGTAATAAGAACTATGCCAAATGGCTTCATGAAGACCTTAAGGTCAGAGAAGCTATTAAAAAAGAGTTCTATCCTGCAGGAATTTCAAAGATCAACATTGAGCGTTCTGGTGAAAAACTGAAGGTGATAATTCACACAGCTAAACCAGGAATAGTTGTTGGTCGTAAAGGTGTTGGAATTGAAAAGATTAAAATGATGGTCTCTAAGGTCGTTAAAGATGTTACAGATATCTTTGTTCAGACTGAAGAGGTCAGAAAGCCGGAGATCGATGCACAGCTTGTAAGTGAGAATGTTGCAGAACAGCTCGAAAGAAGAGCTCACTTTAGAAGAGCTATGAAAAGAGCTATCGGACAGGCAATGAAATGTGGTGCAGAGGGAATAAAAATCCAGGCTGCTGGCAGACTCGGTGGTGCAGAAATTGCACGTACAGAACGCTATCAGGAAGGAAGAACGCCTCTTCATACGCTCAGAGCCAATATTGACTACGGTTATGCTGTTGCAAAAACTGCATACGGAGTGATCGGTGTTAAAGTGTGGATGTCAAAAGGTGATTTTTCACAGAAAAAGTTAGAGCAGAATAGAAAACCCAGAAACAGATGAATTGCAGGTGTAAGCCATGTTGATGCCAAATAAGGTAAAACACAGAAAAGTGATGAAAGGAAAACGTACAGGGATTGCCACTTCCTGTAACAGCATTGATTTCGGCGAATTCGCTCTTAAAGCACAAGAGTGTGGCTGGATCAATAGCAGACAGATAGAGGCAGCTCGTGTCGCGATAATGAGGTCAGTAAAAAGAGGCGGGCGTATGTGGATCAGGATATTCCCTGATAAGCCTATTACAAAGAAACCTCTTGAAGTTAGAATGGGTAAGGGAAAAGGAGCCGTTGATCAATGGGTATGTGTAATCAAACCCGGTAGGATTCTTTTTGAGCTTGGAGATGTAGACAGAGACGTTGCTAAAGAAGCTTTTCGTCTTGCGTCACATAAGCTTCCCCTAAAAACGAAATTTATTGGTAAGGGAGATGAACTGAAATGAAGACTGCAGAAATTAGAGGAAAAGCCTTGATTGAACTCAAGGAAATGCTCTTGTCTTTAAAAGAAGAACAGTTCAACCTTAAAATGCAGAAAAGTATGGGTCAGCTTGAGAATAAATCAAGAGTTATGGCTGTCAAAAGAGACATTGCCAGAGTGAAGACCCTGATAACCGAAAAAAGCAACAACGGTTGAGGTGTGAAAAATGACTGAAAGAATGAAAAGAACGCTTACAGGAACAATAGTATCTGATTCTATGGATAAGACCGTAGCCGTAAGAGTGACACGCCGTTATAAGCATGTCCTCTATAAAAAGATGGTTACAGCCCGTAAGAAATACCTTGCTCACGACAAAGACAATGAGTTCAAGGTCGGCGATATTGTCCGTATTCAGGAATGTGCTCCTATCAGCAAGCGTAAGACCTGGTTTGTAAAGGAAAAAACTGGCGAAAGCAGGAGTTAGTACCATGATACAGGAAATGACCAGACTGAACGTCGCAGACAATTCCGGAGCGAAAGAAGTTCAGTGTATAAAAGTTTTAGGCGGATCAAAGATTAGATACGCTGGTGTTGGTGACGTGATCGTCGTATCAGTGAAGGTCGCGGAACCTAAAGGAAAAGTGAAGAAAGGTGAAGTAAAGAAAGCTGTTGTAGTGCGTCAGGCAAAAGAGATCAGAAGGACTGACGGATCCTACATCAGGTTCGATGATAATGCAGTAGTTGTTATCGACGATGCTTATGAGCCGCTCGGCACAAGAGTTTTCGGGCCAGTTGCAAGAGAACTTAGAGCTAAAGGTTTCATGAAGATAGTTTCTCTTGCACCTGAAGTATTATAAGGAGAGACAAGTATGAATATCAAAAAAAATGATATGGTAAAAGTTCTTGCCGGAAAGGACAGAGGAAAGTCAGGAAAAGTTTTGAAAGTTTTCCCGAAAGAGGACAAAGTTATTGTTGAAGGAATAAATGTTGCGAAGAAGCATCAGAAGCAGACACAGACGAAAGAGGCCGGGATTGTTGAAAAAGCTATGCCTATCCATATTTCTAATGTTAAAGCTTTGAATCCGAAGACAAATGAACCGACTTCTTTTAGAATGAAAGTCCAGGAAGGAAAAAGAGTTAGGGTCTGTAAAAAGACCGGCGAAATAGTGGATTAACGGAGAAGCAAATGAGCGAAAAGTATAAGAATAGACTTGAAGAACAGTACGAAAAAGAGATAAAGCCTGCTCTTCAGAAAGAACTTGGCATTAATCTTATGGCCGTTCCGAAGATCGAGAAGATCGTTGTGAACATGGGTGTAGGCGAAGCAATAGCAAACAAGAAAGTTCTTGAAGATGCTCAGAAGGAGCTCATGGCTATCGCTGGGCAGAAGCCTGTTGTTAACAAGGCAAAAAAGTCAATAGCTACGTTCAAACTCAGAGAAGGAATGCCTATAGGTACATCAGTTATTCTCCGCAAAACAATTATGTATGATTTTTTTGATCATTTGGTGAACATTGCCCTTCCCAGAGTCAAGGATTTCAGAGGAATTGCCGGTAAGGGTTTTGACGGAAGAGGTAACTATACTCTTGGTATAAAAGATTTTTTCATCTTTCCTGAAGTTGATTTCAACAAAGTTGAGAAGTCAAAAGGTTTTAACGTGACAATAGTTACAACAGCTACGAACGACAAAGATGCAAAGTTGCTTCTTTCAAAGTTCAAGATGCCTTTTAATAGTTAGGTCGGAATAACAGGAGGTCGAATTGGCAAAGAAAAGTATTAGAATTAAGGCTGAAAGAAAGCCTAAGTTCCAAGTCAGAGCCTATAACAGATGTCCGCTCTGCGGAAGACCGAGAGCATATCTTAGAAGGTTCAACATGTGTAGAATATGTTTCAGAAAACTTGCAAACGAGGGGATGATCCCCGGTGTTACCAAGTCAAGTTGGTAAAATAAACGAGGTGAACTATGACAATGAGTGATTTGGTTTCCAACTACCTGACAAGGATTAGAAATGGAATCCTTGCGGGAAAGGAAAACGTATCGGGTATTCCCTCATCAAAAATTATTGAGGAAGTATCAAGAGTTCTTAAAGAAGAAGGTTTTATTAAAGATTTCAGGATAAATGAGGTCGAAGGCAAAAAAACTGCTTCCGTAGATATAAAATACTACAACGGAAAAAGTGTTATCTCAAGTATTGAAAAGGTCAGCAAACCTGGCAGAAGAGTTTATTCTCAGGCCCAGGAAATACCATACATCCGTAGAGGACTGGGCGTTTCAATAGTGTCTACATCAAGCGGTGTTATGACAGATGCGAAGGCAAGAGAGATGAATGTCGGCGGTGAAATTATCTGTAAAGTATGGTAATGGAGGAAAGTTTTGTCTAGAATAGGAAACTCACCAATAGCTGTTGGAGACAAAGTGAAAGTATCATTGGAAGGTGATATTATTACTGTTTCGGGTCCAAAAGCGACATTGGAAAGAAAAATTCATCCTAAAATTATCGTAGAGATCAATGATAAGATCATCAACGTTAAAAGAAAGGATGAAGCGAAAGAAAGTAAAAGTCTTCACGGGCTTTTCAGAATGCTCATCAGCAATATGGTTGTTGGGGTTGACAAGGGATTCACTAAGATCCTCGAAGTTAAGGGAACTGGATATAAATTTGAGCTCAAGGGCAACAAAATCGGATTTTCTTTAGGTTTTTCACATCCGTGTGAGATGGAATTACCTAAGGGGATTTCTGCTGAAATCAACAAAACTAACAATATGTTGACCCTTACATCTGCAGATAATGAAGCTCTTGGCGACTTTGCTGCAAAGATAAAGAAGCTGCGTCCGGTTGAGCCTTACAAGGGAAAAGGGATTTTCTACAAAGGTCAAGTTATTAGAAGAAAAGCAGGAAAGGCTGCTGGTAAATAATCGGAGGAGTTAAGATGAGACCAGATATTAAAATAAAGAGACGTTTAAAGAGAAAAAAAAGTATAAGAAAGAGAATTTCCGGTACTCAGGAACGTCCAAGGATGACAGTGTTTAAAAGCAACAAGAATATCTATGTACAGGTAATTGATGATGTTGCTGGAGTTACACTTGCATCAGCATCTTCCAAAATTAAAGGTTTTGAGAAGCCTGAAGGTGACAAGAAGGCTATCGCCGGTAAGGTTGGTGAAGTTATTGCGACAAAATGCAAGGAAAAAGGAGTTGAAGCGGTTACTTTTGATAGGAACGGCTACCTTTTTCACGGCAGATTGAAAGCTCTGGCAGATTCAGCAAGAAAGAACGGACTTAAATTCTAGAATAATTTAGGAGTTTCTGATGAGAGAACACAATAAAAAAGTTGATCCGGAAATGATGGAATTTCAGGAGAAGCTAATATATGTTAACAGGGTTGCAAAAGTTGTTAAGGGTGGTAAAAACTTTAGCTTTGCAGCTTTGATGGTCGTAGGCGACGGAAAAGGTCAGGTTGGAATCGGACTTGGAAAGGCAAGAGAGGTTCCTGAGGCTATTAGAAAAGGTGTTGCAAGAGCAAGAAAGAATGTTCAAAAAGTTAAACTTCTCAGAGGAACAATTCCTCATGAGATCGTCGGTGTTTACGGTGCTGGAAAGGTTGTTCTTAGACCTGCTTCAGCCGGTACGGGTGTTATTGCCGGATCAGCTGTAAGAGCCGTGCTCGAAGCAGCAGGGATTACGGACATCCTTTCGAAATCGATTGGATCGAACAATCCGCACAATATGGCAAAGGCGACACTTAACGGTCTTCTCTCAGTTGAAGATCTCAGCGATGTCGAAGCCAAGAGAAACGTCGGTGTTAAAGACTATCAGTTGAGTGAAAAGGAGTAAGATATGCAGCTTCACAATCTTAAAAAATCTGAAGGCCAAAAGGGCAGAAAAAGAGTCGGTAGAGGAGATGCCAGTGGATGGGGAAAAACTGCCGCAAAAGGACATAAGGGTCAGAAGTCTCGTTCCGGCGGTGGTGTAAGAAGAGGTTTTGAAGGTGGAACCATGCCTTACAACAGACGAATTCCGAAGAGAGGATTCTTCAACAAGTGGGCAAAAGCTGTCTGCGAAATAAATATCCGTTACCTTGAGAAGTTCGAAGCCGATTCGGTTGTAGATCTTGAAAAGCTTGTACAGGTCGGTCTTTATTCTGGGAAAGAACCAACAGTAAAGATTATTGGAAAGTACGATCTCACTAAGGCACTTACGGTAAAAGTACATAAGTTTACAGCCGGGGCAAAGGAATCTATTGAGAAATCCGGTGGAAAGGTGGAGGAGATTAATCTTGATAAGTAAGGTTATAAAAAATATTTTTAGAATTCCCGATCTTAGAGAGAGAGTTATATTCACTCTTTTGATGCTCGCTGTTTACAGGCTGGGAATTTACGTTACAGCTCCTGGTGTAAACCGTGTCGTAATGGAAAAGATCATGTCTACAAAAGGCTCAGGCACTTTGCTTGGTCTTTTTAATATGTTTGCTGGTGGAGCGGTATCGAAACTCTCGATATTTGCATTAGGTATTATGCCTTATATCAGTGCATCCATTATTATGTCACTTCTTGCAGTTGTTGTTCCTCAGATCGGAGAAATGCAGAAGGACGGTGACCAGGGCGCGCGAAAGATAACACAGTACACAAGGTATGGGACAGTCGTTCTCTGTCTCTTTCAAGGGCTTATGATGGCTAACTTTCTTGAGAGTCTTACAGGACCTTCAGGAGAGGTGGTTGTTAGTAATCCCGGCGCTTTTTTCAAGGTCATGACTGTAGTTACTCTCACAGCTGGAACTCTTTTTCTGATGTGGCTCGGTGAACAGATTACAGATAGAGGTATCGGAAACGGTATTTCACTGATAATATTTGCATCTATTGTTTCTCGTTTTCCAACAATGTTTTTTCAGATGGGTAAATATCTTAAAGAACAGATGATTCAGCCTCACCAGTTTGTCATTTTTCTTGTTGTAATGGTTGTTACTTTTGCACTTATTGTTTTCGTTGAAAGTGCTCAGAGAAGAATACCGATCCAATATGCCAGAAGAGTTGCCGGTGGAAGAAAGATCCAGAACTCACATCTTCCTTTGAAGATAAATACAGCCGGAGTTATTCCTCCTATCTTTGCAAGTGCTCTGCTTATTTTCCCAGCTACAATATCGAGCTTTTTTCAGTTTGATATGGGAGCTCTGCAGGCTTGGTTGAGACCTGGTGGATGGCTTTACAACATGCTCTACCTCACACTTATTGTTTTCTTTGCATATTTTTATACTTTTGTTCAGTTTAAGACAGAAGATGTTGCAGAGAATCTTAATAAGCAGGGGGGATATGTTCCTGGAATAAGACCTGGAAAAGAAACAGTAAGTTATATCAACACAGTTCTTTCGAGAGTTACGTTTGGTGGAGCTATCTATCTTTCAGCTGTATGTATGCTTCCGGATCTATTAAGAAACAAAATGGGACTGCCGTTCTACATGGGTGGTACATCCATACTCATTGTTGTGGGTGTTGCCATGGATATGGCGTCACAGATAGAGAGTTACCTGATAAGCAACAACTACGAAGGCTTTTCGATTGGTGGAAAGGGATCTCTTGTAAAGAGCAGAAGAGGTTAATCTAAGATGTCTCTTTATATGCATGAAGTAATTAAAAATGCTTTTTTCAAAACATTAAAGGTTGTTAATAGCTTTAAAAATGTTAGAAAAATTAGCAAGTTACTTCTATGCCCCAGATTTTATTTGAATTTTTACGCATTGAGCGTAGATTCATAATGTTTTTTTTGTTTTAGGACAGGTAATTATGGTCAAAGAAGAAGGAATTGTTGTCGAAGGAACAATAAGCGAAACATTGCCGAACGCGATGTTCCATGTGGAACTTGAGAACGGACATCAGGTTCTTGCACATATTTCCGGTAAGATGAGAAAGTATTTTATAAGGATACTTCCCGGCGATACAGTTCAGGTTGAACTGTCACCCTACGATCTTACCAGAGGAAGAATTGTACATAGAATGAAGGCAAAAAAATAGGAGAGAGAGATGAAAGTAAGAGCTTCTGTTAAGAAAATATGCCCAAAGTGCAAAATAATCAGAAGAAAGGGTATTGTCAGAGTCATCTGTGAAAACCCTAAACACAAACAGAGACAGGGATAACAAATATATTTTAGCCCAGGAGGTGGAAATTGGTTCGTATCGCAGGAGTTGACATTCCAAGAAAAAAGAGAATGGAAATAGCCTTGACCTATATCTTTGGTATTGGCAGAACAAGTGCAAGAGAGATACTTGATAAGGCAGGAATCGACAGAAGTGTCAAAAGTGATAATGTCAATGATGATATGGCTATTAAGATCAGAGCTATTATTCACGAAGACTACACTGTTGAAGGTGATCTTAGAAAGGATACCATCATGAATATCAAGCGTCTTATGGACCTTGGTAACTATAGGGGACTCAGGCATAGAAGAGGCCTTCCTTCGAGAGGACAGAGAACTCGTACAAATGCAAGAACGAGAAAAGGTCCAAAACGTAATCTGATGAAGAAAAAGAAGTAAGGAGGGGATAAAATATGGCACCTGAAAGAAAAAGAAAAGTTAAGAAGAATGTTCAGACTGGGCTGGCGTATATTCAGTGCAGTTTTAATAACACGCTTGTAACTATAACGGACGTAAGTGGAAATGTTCTTTCCTGGTCCAGTGCAGGTCTTAAAGGTTTTAGAGGAAGCAAGAAGAGCACACCTTATGCTGCTCAGATGGCTGCTGAAGATGCTGGAAAGAAGGCTCAGGATTACGGTTTAAGAACACTCAGTGTGTTTGTTAAGGGCCCGGGTGGTGGCAGAGAAGCTGCGATTAGAGGTCTTGCAAATATTGGATACAATGTGACTCTCCTAAGAGATATCACTCCTATCCCGCACAATGGATGTCGTCCTAAAAAGAAAAGAAGAGTCTAAAGATTCTTAATTGCGTAAACTTTTATTGAACTAAAAGGAGGAAGCTTTGGCTAAGTACAAAGAAGCTAAGTGTAAAATTTGTAGAAGAGAAGGTGCGAAGCTCTATCTTAAGGGTGATCGCTGTTTCACGGAAAAGTGCTCTTTCGACAGAAAACCTTACGGTCCTGGGCAGCACGGAAAAGACAAAAAAAGAACGACTGAATATAAACTTCAGCTTCGTGAAAAACAGAAGACAAAAGCTATTTATGGTATGCTTGAAAAGCAGTTTAGAATTTTCTTCCATCGTGCAGCTCTCAAAAAGGGTGCAAGTGGTGAAAACCTTTTGAGTATGCTTGAAAGAAGATTTGATAACGTTGTTTACCGTCTTGGACTTGCACACAGCAGATCACAGGCCAGACAGCTTATCAATCATGGACATTTTAATGTAAATGGCGTCAGAACAGACATTCCTTCTTTTATCGTAAAGGAAGAAGATGTTGTTGCTGTTAGAGAAAAAAGTAGAAAATCTAAGATATTCAAAGAGATCATTGAAGATCTCGGTGAAAAGGCTCCGGTTCCTACCTGGCTTGAGCTAAACAAAGAGGACGTTTCAGGTAAAGTTGTCCGTATTCCTGAAAGAGAGGACACTACAGACGATATTAAGGAAAACCTCATAGTCGAGCTTTATTCAAAGTAACAGGGGGAGAATAAATGTACCAAGCCAATTGGAAGAAAATGATTATGCCTCGTGACGTTAAGGTCCTGGATAAGAGTGATGATGAAAATTCAGCCCGTTTTGTCTGCGAACCTTTAATGAAAGGGTATGGAATAACTCTTGGTAACTCTCTTCGCAGGATTCTTCTTTCGAGTCTTCGAGGAGCGTCCGTTGTTGGTGTAAAAATCAAAGGCGTTGAGCATGAATTTGCAACGATACCCGGAATCAGAGAAGATATAGTTGACATGATCCTCAATGTAAAGCAGATTCGTTTTGATGCTCACGAGGATAAGCTGCACACACTAATACTCCGAAAAACTGCAAAAGGCGTTGTAACAGCAGGAGATATTGAAGAAACAGCCGGGCTCAAGATACTTAACAAGGATCTTCAGCTTTTTGAAATGGAAGAAGGGGTTGATTTTGAGATGGAACTTCTCGTCGGTGTAGGCCGTGGTTATGTTCCCTCAGAAGCACATGATCCTGACATGTTCAGTGAAGGATTTGTTTCTGTTGATTCATTCTTTTCACCTGTTGTAAGATCAAACTACAAAGTTACAAGCGCAAGGGTAAAGAACAGTTTTGATTTTGATAAACTGGTAGTTGATATTGAAACTGATGGATCTACCACTCCTAGGGATGCTCTTGCATATGCAGCAATGATCCTTAGAGAGCATACAAGATTTCTCATTAACTTTTCTTTTGATGAAAGTGATGATGTCGATGTTTTAGATTCAAAAGAAGAAGTTAACATGAATCTTTATAAGACTATTGATGAACTTGACCTTAGTGTCAGATCTCACAACTGTCTGAAAAATGCTACTATCCGTTATGTGGGTGAGCTTGTAAAGAGAAGTGAAGGTGAAATGCTTAAGACAAAGAATTTTGGAAGAAAATCTCTTAACGAGATCAAGATTCTTCTTCTTAAGATGGGTCTGCAATTTGGAATGGATATTGAAAACTTTCCGGATATGAAAATTATAGAAAAAATTGAAAAGAAGATTAGGGATTAGGGAGTAGATAATGAGACATCGAAAAGCCGGTAGAAAGTTGAACAGAAATAGTGCCCATAGAGAGGCTATGCTGTGCAATATGCTGAATTCTCTTGTTAAAAGTGAGAGACTGACAACGACTCTTGGAAAAGCTAAAGAGTTGCAGAAAATAGCTGACAAGGCGATTACACTTGCCAAAAAGAATACTTCAGCATCAATTACCTCTTTAACCAAAATGGTTAAGACCGAAAGGGAAATTGTTATTTCAAAACTTCTTAAGGAACTTGGCCCCAGATTTCAGGAAAGAGCTGGTGGTTATACAAGAGTTTTAAAGCTAGGCTTTAGAAGAGGCGACGGTGCTGCAACAGCAATTATTGAATACCTTTCAGCTGATGAAAAGGTAACACCTAAGAAGAAAAAGAAAGTTAAAAAACAGGAACCAAAAGTTGAGACAAAACAGGTTGTTGAAGAAGCTCCTGTAGTTGAAGCAACCCCTGTGGTTGAAGCAACCCCTGTGGTTGAAGAAGCTCCTGTAGTTGAAGAAGCTCCTGTAGTTGAAGCAACTCCTGTGGTTGAAGAAGCTCCTGTAGTTGAAGAAGCTCCTGTTGTTGAATCAGCTCCAGTGGTTGAAGAAACTCCAGTAGTTGAAGAAAAGAAAGAAGAGGAAAAAGCAGAATAATTCTGCCCTGCTCTTATTTTATATGGCCACCTGAAAGGGTGGCTTTTTTTTTGAGTTTTGTGTCAAACCCTATCGCAAAAATTGCATTTTCCATACTAATAAATATTATACTTCCATGGGGACTCTTGTTTAATTTTTGACTTGGGAGGGAACATGAAAAGGTTGCTCGTGCCTTTAATGGTAATTGTTTTATTCTGTCTTGAACTTTCGGCTGTGGCTGATCCAACAGTTATGAAGTCTGATGAGACTCAGAAAAAGTATGAAAGAAAGGCTGTTATGGGTCTTTCCGATATAGGTTTTATGCAGAATTCGATAAGTATTCCGATGAATCTCTGTAGAAGTGACAAGAATGGTTACAGATGTTCTCCGTGGAACTTTACAGTGAATTATCCACTTAGCTACGACCAGAAGCAGAAGGCGGCTGGAACTTTCTACGACTGGACGATTACAAACCGTTTTGACAAGATCATCATGCAGAATGGTCAAGCGAAAATGATCACGCGAAATGGTGACTCTACTGTGAAAACAGGAGAATTTCTGCCGTATTTTACTTCTGGAACAGATTCTCTGGACGGTTTTAAGAACAGACTTGAAAATTATCTGAATTCTTCAGTTAAAGAGAGTCTGGGGGTTCTTCTTGATGCTACTGTTGAGCAGAGATATAAGGAACTTCCTGAAAAAGAGCAGGAAACTTTTATGGTGACAAAGGCAAAAGAGCTCGGTGTAAGCGCTGATTTTGTTAGAACTCTGATTAATTCTTCCTATGTTTTTGCAGCTCATGTTAACTATATCAAAGGTTCCGGAAGGGTTATAAGAAAAACGAGAAAAACCCTTGATGGAAGAACAGTTCATTACTATGGGATTGAGTTTGATATTCCGGTGAATGTGACTTTTTTAATTTATAACTATAACGGTGAACAGAAGAAGTTCACTCTTTATAAAAAGCTAACTGCAGTTTCTGGTCTTGTGTCAGGTTTGACTAGTTCATTTGGTGTTATTCCTACACATAATCAGGTTATGGCGGTTTTTAAGGATACTTTCCAGACTGCTGTGAAAGCTGCGGCAATTAATGCTAACTATCAGCTTAAAAAGGACGACAACTTTGCTCTTTTTATGCCGGTAAACGCTGTTGACGGGTCAAAGATCGAAACGGATTTTGGTGTTATGGAAGACATTAGAGTCGATGCGCCTTTTACGATCATGGAAATGGTTGACGGTAAGATGCAGAAAAAAGGTTATGTCAGGGCAAGAAAAGTGGCAAAGAACTGTTCTGCTGACTATAACAAACCGACAATTATGAAGATCACAAATGGAAAGGCTGAGCAGGCAGATCTTCTTCGTGAATATCCATGGACAGGGCTTTTCTTTAACCTGGGATTTGGAATGAACGCATCACTTGTTAAAGGAACGGCAGGAAATAATGATATAGGTGGAATGTTTCTTGCTCCCGGAGCACATCTTGGTGTGAGCATTGATCTTGGTTATTCAACAAACACCTCAGCTCTTAGTGAATTCTATCTTGATATTTTCTTTCAAACCAGCGTTGGTATTGATAATTTTAAACCTGCAGGAAGACCTATCTGGTTTGGTGGCGGACTTGGAATTTCAAAGAGATTCTATGTTGGAGCAGGCGGTTTTTACATTGCTCCCGGTGTAAACCTTGCCTATGACGGTGGATCGACTTTTAACGATTACAAACTTCAGCAGTTTGTTGTTAATCCTCAGCTTCATTTTGGATTCAGTATAAGCCCATCATTTGATCTTGTTTTCAAAGGTGGATGGAATCTTGGCTTCATGGTTCAGGTAAAAGACGACATTGGTATTGATAGAACAAATAATTATGACCTGCTTGCAATGGGTCTGACAGCTACAATAGATTTCAACTTCCATCTTCCAGTAGTTGGAGCGATGGCAAAACTCTACACGAAGCCATCAAATGTGTGTAAAGGTAAGAAGAAATAGAATATTAACGGAATTTTTTGGAGGAATTGAAATGAAAAAGATCTTAGTAAGTTTTTTAGCATTAACTTTTATTTTTTCGGGTTGTGGATCAGCACCTGAATGTAAACAAAATCAAAAGGCAACGCCTGCGCTCTATGAAGCAAGTTTTGTTGAAAGTTCGGGAACGGCCGAAACAATGATAAAAGCAACTGGACTTGGCTGCACAATTGAAGAAGCTTCAAAAGAAGCAAAGAAAACAGCGATCTGGTTTATTCTTGAAGGTGGTGACAAACCTCTTCTTAAAAATCAGGCAGAAAAAATGAAGGCAGTTGGACTTGCGCAGATGATGTATGGAAATTCTGCGAAGTACATCAGATGGCAGTCAGGTATAAAGTCAAAGAAAAAAGAAGGTGGAAAACTTAAGGTTACATACCTTTTAAAGGTTGCTTCAGGTCTAATGAAAGAAGAACTTGTTGCTGCAGAGATTATTGCATCTGAAGAAGCGATCGCAGAAGATATTGGTCTTCCTACAATTTCAGTTTTTGTTGATAAGGGTGGCGATTTTGCAAAAACAGCAAAAACAGTTATGCAGGAATATCTTCAGGACAACTCTTTTGAGGTTTATGCAGCTGCTCAGCAGAACAAGGTTAACAACATTGTAAGCAAGATCTCAGCGCTTGAAGGTGCTGCAACAGATCCTATGCACGATATGGCACTTTCTCTTGGTTCAGACGTTTTTGTCAAGATCAATTACTCAGGTGGCGGAAGTGGTATGGGAACAGCAAAAGCATCAGTACAAGTTGAGGTTTTTGAGACTGCTTCAGGTAAATTGCTCGGTTCAACAACAGGTTACTCAGCTGAAAGAAGAGTAACAGACCCTAACGCTCTTGTTCAGGAAGCAACAAATGATGCTTCTGCAAAAGTGATCAGCCAGATCAAAAAAGAGTGGATGAAGATGGCTAAGAAGGGAAAACCTTTTAAAGTAACAGTTCTTTCTAATCCTACAGATGGTGCAAAAGTTGATGAAGCTATTTATGGTGTTTTTAAATCGCTCACAAAGAGACCTATAAAAAGACTTGGTGGCGGAAAATCAACTTTCAGCTACATTGTATACATCAAAGATCTTCCAAATGCTTACGAACTTTTTATGAAAGTGAAAGCTGCATACAGCGGTCCTGGAAGTCTCGAAAAAGTTAGTGATACCGGTTCATTCCTTGTTTTCAAGGCAACAAGTACTGGTGAGATAGAGTTAACAATCGAATAAGGTAAAGTTTTATGAAAAGATATCTTTTCTCACTGCTTGCTCTGAGCTTTGTTGTAACTTCGTGTCTTTATGCGCAAAGTTACAGTTCAACAAAGAAACAGGCGGCAGATGCCTTTGCTGAACTTGATGGAAAGGGGCCGGCTCGTCCGGCCTCTACTCCCAAAGCTTCAAAAAAAGGCAAAACAGGTGTTTCAGCACCGAACGTGGATGCTGAAATGGCAATTTTAAAAGGCACGGGTTATGGAAGTGGTGTGAAGGCTGCAAAAATGGCAGCTCTTGGTGAACTCAGCAATTCAATTGTTGCAAGCATTAAAGCGGTAAGCTCACTTTCTCAGAAAGAAAAGAATGGTAAGTATACGGAAACACTAAAGAATGATATACAGATCAATTCGGCAGTTTTTCTTAAGGGAGTTGGTTTTACAACACCTAAAAAGACCAGGAATGGAACTGAGATCACAGCTTTTATGACATCTGAAGCAGTTATTGGAACGATCAAATATCTTCTTTCAACGCTACCGGATAATTTGGATGCACTTGAACCTATAAAATATGACAGAACGCTTACAACTATCTATCTTGCGTTCTCTCTTCTTCATTCAGTTTCGCAGCGCGATGTTCCGCAGAAAGCAAAATTCTTAAAGATACTTGTTGCGGTTAAAAAAGAGATCGAGAAAATGGCAACTCACGGATCGATCTTTTTCACATCAGATAAGGAAGGTCTTAAGTCGACGATAAAGATCAACGGAAAAGAGTATAAGATCAATAAAAAGATCTTTCTTAAACCAGGAAAACATAACTTCTGTGTAAAATCAGTTGGTTATAAGAAACTCAAGGGAAATCTCTATGTTTCAAAGGGTGATAAAAGATATGTCAAACTCATCCTGATACCTGAAAATATTCAGAAAACGGAAGTTTTTGTTCAGGTTCTAAGCAAGGTGAGAGTTGTCGATGATGTTGAAAAGGCTCTGCTTGATTTTGGAATTATTCCATCTCGTAATAGAGAACTTCCGCATTCAATAGTTGTGACTCTTAAAGGAAGCACAGTGACGGTTGATAAATACAGGAAGTACATTCTGGAAATGGACCTTCACACTTTTAAGAACGGTCAGAAGTATAAGATCACTCACTATGAACACAAACCTTTCTTTGTCACTTCTCAGACAGAAGCGGCAGAGATCAGAAAACAGACTAAAAAAGTTGTGCTTGCTGTTGTGAAAAAGTTCTTTTCCAGCATTGATGTCAGTGACTTTTTATCGCAGTAGGGAGCGAACATGATCTTAAATAAAAAAATAGTTGTTTTTTTCGCACTCTTTCTACTTTTTTCATTGCTTCACGCTGAAATAAAGGTAGCTGTTATTGATTTTAGTGGAAATAAGTTCTGGACAAATGATGCTAAGATCGTGACTGAGATCATAATGTCGGAACTAGCCACTTCAAAAAAGGTCAGTGTTGCTGAAAGAAGTGAGCTGAAAAAAGTTCTTAACGAACACGGACTTAATTTGACAGGCGTAGTGAATCCTGATGAGGTCGCTCAGCTTGGTCAGTTCATGGCTCTTAACAAACTTATCACGGGTTCTCTTGGAAAGCTCGGTGGGAAATATGTCATAACAGCAAAGATGATTGACATTGAGTCAGCTAAGATAGAGCTTGCGGTCACAGAGACACTTCAAAACAACAGTATGCTGTCCTCAGCGGCGAAAATCGTTGCAAGGAAGCTTCTGGATGGTATCGAGAATAAAAAGACTGTAAACGAAAGCGCAAGGGAAATGCTTAAATACTCCTGTAAAACCAAAAAAGATGCTTTGAGCTGTCACAAGCTTGGGGTTATGTGGTATCGCGGTGAAGAAGGAATAAAGAACCATCAGTTTGCAAAGAAAACCTTTGTTGTCAGCTGTCTTTTTGGATATGGAAAATCCTGCTACTACGTTGGGAACATGTTTAAAAAGGGAATTGGCGGAAGAAGGAACTTTAACCAGGCAAACAATTTCTTCAAAAAAGCATGTAACGCAGGTTATAAGCAGGGATGTGGAAAGCAGACTCATCCACCCAAAAAGAAAAGCGATAACGCCTTTGGAGATCCGATGCTTGATGATTCAAACGCATCTATCGGTGTAGGAAGTCCTTCACAGAAAAAGGCTACTTCATCAAAAACAGTTATTCCTGAACTGGAAGATTAATCGTTTTAATTATCTATCACAATCGCCGAACAGCCTGAACTTTCGGGATCTGAATATCTGCTCAGCGGATCGTTCTCATCTTCGATACATTTTCCTGAATTGGAATCACAGATGAAATGATCGGGACATTTTGTGTCCGCACATCCGTCGTAGCTTGGCCCACATTCGCCATTTCTAGCCATTTCAACAGCTTTTGACATGTCAATAAGTCCAAAACCGTAACATCTTGAATGATCCTGATCGGGATCACTTTCAAGCGGCGACCTTTGGGAATCGCCTTTCGGACAGGATATGTCCGGAATAGTTGAAGCTTTTTTCATACAGCTCATAACCTGATTGGAGGTAAGTAACGGATTGGCACTTATTATAAGTCCTGCGATTCCTGAAGCGACTGCGGCCGAGGCACTTGTTCCAATAAAATCGTCAGTGTAATCAAGGTTTTGCGGGCCTGAAAGATAAGAGTCATTAAAGCCAGTTTCCCCAGGAATATCAGTTGTTACCGAAGCTGCCGGAAGGGCAGAGTCAATTCTATCACCCCAATTTGAGTAGTAGCTCATCATGCCGGTTTTTCCTACAGATCCTACAAGAAAGATATCAGGGTTGTCGTAGTTTCTATTGAGATCAGTATCGCATTTTGAATTTCCTGCCGCCCAGACAATTACAGTTCCAAGACCGTTTCTGCCGTTTTGAGCTGCGTAGTTTACAGCATCTGCTCGATAGTTATCAAGAACAACATCAATACAGTTTTCAGCTTCGTCAACGTCAATTTCACCCCAACTGTTGTTAATTACTGACGCTCCGTGATCGGTCATCCATTTGAAAGCATCAAGAGTTCTTGAAACTTCGATATACTGTTCGTCATAGTTGAAGAATTTTATAGGCATTATCAGACAGTTGGGGCAGATTCCCGCAACGCCTGTTTCATTGTCAGTAACTGCGGCGGCTACTCCTGCAACACAAGTTCCATGAGCTGCTATGGCGTTGTTGTTGTAACCTGAAACATAAGGATCAGGTTCAATTGAGCTGGATGTTTCTGCAAAGCTTTTTCCTTTGATAATATTCTTTTGCAGATCGGGATGCTCAATTGAAACTCCGCTGTCTAGCACACCGATAATTGAATAGGGTTCACCTTTTGTAAGATTCCACGAATTTTGCGCTTCGATCATTGGAAGATACCACTGATCAGGAAAAAGAGGATCGTTTGGGTATGAATGGAAAGCTACTTTTCTTTTCCAGTCTGGCTGAACCCATTTAACAGGTTCTTTCTGCCTTATCATTTCACTTATTTCAAAAGGGTCTATCCCCTTTCCAAGTCTTAATTTAAGATGACACAGTTCGTTTTTGCAGTCAGTTTCAACTATGGTTAGCGGCATCTTGCTTAACGTCACTTCAAGTTTAGAAATATTTTTTAAATCTACTTTTAATCCCAGAAAACCGTTTAGACGTAATTCAGTTTTTTTATTTATAACTATTGGCCAGCCAGTTTCTGTGGTCTTTTCAGATCTGGAGAATTCGATTTTTGAGCCGTTTTCAAGATAAATAAAAGGCTGTTTCCCAAAAAGCTCAAAGAAAATCAATAAGAAAAATAAAAATAAAAGCTTTTTCATGACATTCTTTTTAAAATTGCTCCAAACATAAGATCTCTGGAAAAAAGAGGAGCTGTCTTAAAAAACATTCCATCAACAATGCTTGAAAGATCCTTGTTATTGCCGATGTTCCCCAATAACCTTTCTGAAGCACTTATTAGTTCAAAATTAGGATTGTTTTCAAGAAAATTCTCTACGATAGCTTCGTTTTCTTCTTTTAAAAAACTACAGGTTACATAGATAAGCTCTCCGCCACGTTTTACCCGTTTAGAGCTGGAGGCAAGAATTTCTTTCTGAATAATATTTAATTTTTTGACCAGTTTTTCTGAAATAGTCCACCTGTCTCCCGGGTTTCTTCTTAAAACGCCGCTTCCACTACATGGGGTGTCAACAAAAACTGTATCAAAGGATCTTTTTAAAGATATTTCGGGATTAATTGTTTCGATCTTTGCGCCTGCTTTGTCTGCCCGGGATTTAATTTCCTTAAAAATAGCTGTTCGGATGTCTGAATTTATAATTTTCAGTTTTGGAAAAAAGGTGTGGACAGCGAGAGATTTTCCGCCAGCTCCGGCGCAAGGTTCATAAAAATTTTTGAAAGATCCCTTAACCAGAAGAGATGATAGTTGACTAGCTTCATCCTGAAATTCAAAGAGCCCTTTTTTAAACATCTCGCTTTGAGTCATATTGGGAACATTATCTGAAAAAATAAGACCTCCAGGAGAAAGTTTTGTTTCTATAGTTTCAAAACCTAGTTCAAGAAGATCTTTTTTGAGATCATTTCTTGTGGTTTTTTGAAGATTTGTTCTTATTGTTGTTTCAGGTTTAACATTTAACCACTTGAATACATTCAGATCTTCGGTGGCCTCATCAATCTTTGCTTTTAGATATTTTGTGAAAGAGAAATTGTATAACTCGTCATATTCACCTGAATCTTTCAGGTTGTCGATCTGGATTTTCAAATCTTCTTCCGGTTCATTGTCAAAAACCATTGATATCATGTGCGACAAATTAAACCCCTCAAGGTTTTTAAACAGCAGTTTATGTCGAAGAAAGAAGAAAAAACGATCTCTTATCCACTCTCTATCTCTTTTTCCGATTCGTCTGTAACGCAGAAATTGTTTTAAGAACATATCCGCTTTGTCATTTCTGGTTGAAAATTCAGCAATTGCGTCATCAAGAGCAGTTCCTAAAAATCTATTATATCTCATTATAATCCCCTTAAATGTTTAATGAAAAATGAATTTGATTGTGCTTGTGCGTGAGTAAAAGTGATTTCAATAAACTTTTTTAAAGAAATTTCGGAATCGAACCATCTTTGAAAAGCAAGCCATCCCTGACAGGCAAGCATACCGGCGGCATCGTCAGAGATCTTTCCAAATTGATAGGATATGTCGATAACGTTTGCACTTTTTTTATGAAAAGGAAGAGTATTAACTGTGGCAACTGTATCTTGCCAGTTATCAATATTATAAAAACTACCGAACTTTTTTTCCCATCCCTTTTCTTCCCTTCCATATATAAGGACAGAATATTTGTTTTTACTGAATGTCTGTGCAACTGATCTTGCAGTTCCACCATTTCCAAGAATATTAATAGTTAAACCTTGCAGTTTTTTTGAATTTTTTAGCCAGAGAAACAGTCCTTCTCCATCTGTGTTGTCTCCGATGATCTTTCCATCTTTTTTAAAAATTGTGTTAACTGAACCGCAGATCTTAGCAGTTTCTGTTAATTCATCACAAATATTAAGGGATTTTACCTTATTTGGCACTGTCACATTAGCCCCAAGACAGTGTTTATCCAGAAGAATCTTTCTGAAGTCTTTAGGATTGCCTCTGAAAATGGAATACAGGGTCTTTTTTTCTTCAAATATACAGGCGTGTTCCTGAAAAAATGGAGATAGAGAAAAATAAAGCGGGTGTCCCCAGATAAATATTTTGTAAATTTTATTAGAAATTCCAGTAGTATGAGAAAACTTGTTCACGACTTTTAAATACCTTAAATTTTTTGGATTTTACTGCTGAAATTATGCAGTCTCCAAAAAGTGTTGAGCAATACTTTTTATCGGGAAGAATAACGTCTCTTACGATTCCGTCACCACTAATGCGTATTTTTAGGTTTATTGTTCCTCTAATATCGGTATCACCAGCTTTTGCTCTTTTTATATAGCATTCCTTAAGCTGAGGTAGATAAGAGTCCATCTGCTCTTTTATATCTTTAAGATCAAGTGCATTTTTCATTTTTTTATTTTTGTACTTGTTCCAGAGCTTGACCAGTTTTTTTTCTTTAGGCATTTCACCAACAAGTTTTATATCGGATTCTTTTTGGACACGTTTTTCCATACCTGTTTTTTCTTTAATAATAGGCTTTACCGTTTGAGTTATAGTGAGCTTAGCATTCTGTTCAATTTTTTTCTGGTAAAGATGATATGTAGAATATGTTGCAATAAGAAGTGCAAGAAGAATTACTGTAAAAGCACTTCCGCTTCTTTTTTTCTTAACCTTTATCTCTTCCTCATCAGCTCTTCCAAATTCCTTTTTGTCTCTTTCCTCAGCTTTCTTTTCAAAAAGTTCGGAGTATTTGACAGTGAATACTTCCCATTCCATAAGATCCTTATGTCCACCGGTAGAGAAGTAGTAGTTGTTAAGAGTGTCTTTATTTTTTATACAGAAATCAACAATGGTTTTTTCATCAAAAGTAGCAAGGGGTTGTTTGGATTTCTTATGGTAAATTTTGAAATACATTGTATCCTCAAATTTCAAGAATGTCGTCTGCAACTGTCGTTAACTGCTCGTTTTCTTCTTCGTTGTTGTCTCCAAAAAGGATGCCGAGATCTACAAACTTTAGTATTTCAGACAGAAGAATAAAATCATCGTTTTCAGGGAAAATATTGAGATAGGTCGCGACTTCTCTGGTATTTACCATAAATTGGAGAGTTTCAAGTTCTTTCTTTGAAAGATCGGACAGTTTTCCTGTAATTGGTATCTGAAATCTTAATTGATCAGCATTTATCATTTTACGGTATCTTAAAAGGGTGCCTCTCTGATTTGAGATCTCCATAAAGACATCTTCCAGATAGTCGTTCACTTTCTCTTTTTTTGGGGCATCATCTATTTTAAACTCATACTCACCGTCTTTTGCAAGAAGAAATCTTGAAAGAACTTTTTCCTGTGCAAAGTTTCTACTAGATATTGCATCTGCGGCATTTATTCCTGTTACGCCCAAGGCTATTTCAATTTTTTCAGAGAAAGGAGCAGTAATATTGACAATAAGATATCCGGAATTTTTTGATTGAGAGAGATATTTTAATAAATCCAAAGGATCAATTGCAGATAAGCTTCCTTTTGAAGCGGCAAGGGTGGAGTCCGAGACTGTTTGCGCAGTAGTTGCCGGGCCACCTTTTTTTAATGCAACTTTTGCAACACTTATTCTGTCCTTGTTTTCCTGAGCAGACTCACTTAATGAAGCATCAAGTGTGAGGGGTTTGTCTTTTTTAACTTTCTTTGCTTCCGGGTCTGTTTTTGCAGATCTGGAATCGGTTTTTCCGTTTTCATCACTTTCTTCATTGCTGTCTTGTTTATCGCCATCAATTTTTATCACAGAGTCTCCAATACTGAAAACAGTTCCTGGAAAAACTTCTATTGGCTTTGAAGCTTCAATTCGCTCTTCATCTACAAAGGTGCCGTTGGTGCTTCCTTTGTCTTCAACAAAGATTCTTCCGGCACGTGAAATAACAGTGGCATGGTGACGGCTGACTTTTGAATCAACTATTGCGATATCAGAAGATATGTCTCTTCCAATGGCTAGTTTTTGTCCGTCTTTAATGAAAAATTCACCACCGGAGTACTTTCCCTTAATAAACTGAAAGCGGATTTTTGATGTGTCAGAAGAAGCGTTCTTTGCCAACTTACTGTATTTTCCCATCTAAAGCCTCATTGCTGATTTCTACAATACGGTTGCAATCCTAAACAAAAGGAGCAGTTTTTTCAAGAAAATTCAACTGTTTTTAATTGTCAACTTTCTTTTGGGCCTGTTTTTTTAATACTTTGTCCACTAGGTTTCCCATTTTTGCCAGAAAAGTAAGATGTTGAGTAGCTTCTTCCGTCGTCAGTTTGAGCAACTTCATGTTATCAACTATAAATTTGCTTCTATCAGAAAAATCTTTAATTTCTTTTTTTCCAGGAATATAGTCGTCTTCAATTTTATTCCGCAAGTTTATCATATAGTCAAGGTAGCGGCCAACAAGCTCTTTTTTTAAGCTTTCTTCTTTATCATTGAGACATTTTTCGTGTTCAGTAAGGAGAGCAATTTTTTCTTTTTTAAGGATTTTAAGATTGGTTTGCAGTTCAGAGTTTGAATTAAGGGCCCTGATATGAAAAAATAAAAGGATCAGAGAGCCAAGACTCAATAGAATGATTATATTTTTTGAATGTTTGTTCATGATGATCTCCAGAAGTTAAATCTTAAACATGGCATTCTAACTTAAAGATCGTTTTTTGACAAATATATCTTCCTAATCCTTGCACTCAGTTTTCATTATGTTAACATCGGTTGCCTGATTTTGTCGGGTTTGATCATTTTTAATTATTTTTAGGAGGGTTTTATGACTGTTAAAGATGGAGACAAAGTAGCCGTTCATTATACGGGTTGGTTGGATGACGGACAGAAATTTGATACTTCTCTGGATTCAGGAGAGACGTTCAAGTTCCAGGTTGGAAAAGGAATGGTAATAAAAGGTTTTGATGATGCACTTTCAGGAATGAATGTAGGCGATAAGAAGAAGGTGGATATTGCGCCTGAGGATGCCTACGGTGAGAAAAACGACAAAAATATTTTTACAGTCGCAAAAGATATGTTCCCAAAAGATGCTGAAATAGAAAAAGGAGCTGTTTTTGAAATGCATGGTGAGCAGGGCCAGGTTATTCCAGTTGTAGTTGTCGATGAAAATGAAAAAGAAGTTTCAATTGATGCAAATCACCCATTAGCAGGAAAAGCACTCACTTTTGAAATTGAATTAATTGAAGTCGGTGTTGATATTCCTGATTTTAATGAAACACCTTCCTGTGGTTGCGGATGTGGCGGTGAGGGTGAAGGCTGTGGTGATGAAGGTTGTTGTTGAGGGAATAATGCTTTTCTAGAAAACAATCAAAAATAATTAGAATAAAATTAAGAGACTATTGAGATTTTGTGCGATTTTTTTTTAGTTGCACTGCCCTTTAGGAGCTTTTTTGCCTTTAGAAGGAGTAGCAATAGTTGTCTTACATCCTTTAAGTTTAGGATTGTATTTGCAGATGTTAGTCTGAACATCTTTTGCTGAAACACCGCTGGCCTTCTTGTTGTTGTTGATTATCCATGTTGGGCTAGCTCCGATTCCCAACTTATTTGCGATCTTGATGTTATCGCTAAAAAGTTTGATTCCTTCTTTTCCGGTGGAACATTTTTCAATAACAGCAGCTTTGATCTTACCTTTTGCACATGGTTTCCACTCAGCACTGCGTATGTTTTTATTTCTGCACAAGATATATTCCATATGATCTTTTGGAAAATGTTTGATAGCACAGAGTTCACGAATATTTTCATCAACTTCGGGCTGTCCGTGAAGTGATCTGAATTTTCCAGGTGCGGTTTCATTTGCAATATAGTTGATGTTTATATTAAGTTTGTCGCCTTTAAAAACTTCTTTAACTTCTTTGAGAGCATTAAGTGCCATTGTTCCGTAAGGACACTGACTCATAACAAAAAGATCGACTCTGTTTTTAATTTCTTTGCGACAGATAAGCTGACCTTTGCAGTCGTTATCATCACAATCAACTTTTCCGTTTCCTGTGTCATCTTTTTTGTTATCACAAATTTCTTTTGTAGGATCAAATTTTGCTCCGACTCTAAGAACAACTTTATCTCCAGCAGGTTTTACAAATCTCTTTATCTTTTCGTATCCTTCAACTTTCTCGATTGATTTATCAAAAATAGCAAAAGGAAGAAGTTTATGGCCTTTAGCTGCGAACTCGTCATAAAGTTTCTTTCCCTTCGGATCAGAATAGTCAATAACCTCTGATTCAAGTCCGGGAAAAACTCTTTTTAAGCTTTGAGTAAGTCTCTGCGGGTTACACTTAACACATCTTTTATCTGAAAGAAGAGTAAGCTTAACTTTCGGAGATTCAGGAATGGAAAGACAGGCTGCAGGTTTAGTTGTTTTGAAAGCGCCGCAAATGGATTTAAGAAAGCCATTTCCTGTTCTTCCACCCTTGTATTTTTCACCATTGAGAAAAATAGTCGGAGACCCTGTAGCTTTTTTTGTCTTAGAAAACTTGTAGCTTTTAACAATAAGTTTCTGTCCTTCATCGCCGTCAGAACATTTTTTGATCTTTGCTGCGTCGAATTTAACCTTTTTTGCGCATTCTTCAAAATTATCAGGGATCTTCCTGAAACTTTCAGCCATACAGAAAACAAGGTCCATATATTTTGCGGGATAGAGCTTTTTTGTGCAGACAGCTATCTTGTCACCCTGGAGTTCCTTTTCGCCATGCATAGGAAGCCATTTGTCGCCCTTCTGGTTTCCAATGTAGTTGATCTCAAAATCAACAGTGTTACCAAGTTTGTCAAGAGCAGGCTTTACACCTTTTACAACCTGAGCACCGTATGGGCATTTGCTCATTACGTGGAATGAAAGTTTTACCTTTTCTTTCGGTTCAGCTAACTCAGCTTTTTTCGCTTTTGGGCAGCCTGTGAATACAATGGCAGTTGCCAGAAGCATGATTACAAATAACGTTTTCTTCAAGAGTACCTCCTTCTAAGGTATTTAAATAAAAAAAATGACCAAAAATTCAAGCTGAAATTCTACTTGACTGATAATAAAAAGCAATTTTATGTATTAAAATTCAAATATAATACCGAATTCAAAACGATTGCAACTTAGATCTATACTTTTTTCTTTTCCAAAATCATCAATTTTCTCAACGTGATAGTGAACAAAAAGTCCCGTGTTTGATATGCCTGAAGTTTTTTCAAGTTTTCTGGATGATTTTGGATCAAGCCAGTTTAAGCTTATCATTATTCCGAAATTGCCATGAAACCCGAATGTTCCACCTTCTTCAGCTGTACTTCCATGTTCTCTTATCCACCAGATATAGTAGTCAAGACCAATTGATGCGTAGGGATAAACAGGAAAAGAATAAACGGGTCTGAGTTTTGTTTCTCCGGTAAGTGGTATAAGGTGTATGTGGCTTTTATCAGCTGATTTTTCCCCATCAGCTTTGATGCTGGTTCCTGACATTCTTGTGTATCCGGTACCAGCAGTGAATGTCCATCGGATATGTTTTTTAAGAAGTGGAATTCTGAGACCGAAATTAAGCATTGGCAGGTATCTTAGAGAATCTCCGCCGATATCTTTTATTGGAGATCCCAACAATTCTTCGTCAATTTTTTCAGGATAGTAGAATGAGCTGTTGAAATTAACTTCTCCGTCAATTGCATGAAGATTAGGAGAAACAAACAGAAAAAGAAGAAAAATTCCGATAACAGAAGGAGTTCGTTTTTTTCTAAAAAAGTAGAGTCCAAGAGTTCCCAACCAGAAGAGTAGAACAATGTTCCCAAGAGAATTTGTAAAGAACCATGCAAAGATGACCAGTGGCATGAGGATAGACCTTGAGAGAGTTTTTAATATAGGATATCTTCTAATAACTTCAGCCGGGGCTTTTCCATTTTTATAATAAAATTTAATGAACTTTTGTCCAAAGCTGAATTTTGAAAGCACAGAGTCTCTGAAGTTTCTTAAAATTTCTACGTTAGGGTGAAAATAACTTCCGAATCCTGCTGTAGCAACAAAGCAGAACTCGCCATCGTCTTTCCCGCCACTTTTTTCATAATTTGACCAGAATCCGTATGTTGTTACAGCGAAAGCTTCTGTAACAAGGGCGTTGTCAGGGTTACGGTTTCCTGCAAGATCTTCGGCTGTAATATCTGCTTTGTAAACATATTTAGGATCGTTAGTGTCATTGTTGATAAGTTTATACCCATCTTTTCCGCTCACTGTGAATCCCCACGTCTGATCATAGGAGTCGGAAGATACGGTACTGGAATATTCAATAGTTTTTTCAACTTCAGTTCCATTGTTGTCAAATAGGCCGGTAAGTGCAACATAGTATTTACCTATGTTGTCGTGTTCGTCATTACTTAGAACAGGGGGTGAAACTTTGAAAATTATTCTTTGGTCACCGCCTTCATTTTCTGCTGATTCAGGGATGCCGGGGGCAGTGTTGTCAAATATAATAGATATGGTTTTTTCAACTGTCTCAGGGATTGTTAAAGTGGTTGAAGTTGTTGTATCGCTGTCATCAGTTTCATTGTCTCCAGTGTTGCCTGATGTATCCATTTTAAGGGTCAGTTTTATCTCGTATTTCTTATCAGCCCATGTTTTATCTTCCGTAGAGATGGTATCTGTGTCGTCAGTTTCAATGTCATCGTCAAATATCGAAATGTCAGTTTCGTCAGCCTCTGAAAAATCATTATCAGGTATCTCTTCATCTGTGTCTGAAAAAGGTTCGGAGTCATCGGAAGCATCAGGGTCATCTAAAGCAATAATGTCATCATCAGTTGCTGCCGCATAGTTAGAATAAGGTTGAAAAATAAAACCAGGCCGCTTATTTTTAAAAATATCGTAAAGCTCAGATCCTGAAAGAGTTATTTTATTGCTAAGATAGCCAAGGTCATCGCCGTCAATAGTTGTGTTGTTAATGCGAATAATTTCGTTGTTTACTGTTATTGAAAGGTAGACTGATTCGACAAGGCTGTGTTGTGGAAGATCAAAAAGGATGTCAATGCTGCCCTGTTCGTTAAGTGTGCTGTGCTCCGGATCAGTTGTCAGATTGTCAAGATAGGTAGTATCAGAAAAAAGAGGAACCCATAGCAGAATTGATAGTAAAAAAGCAGAAAGCCTATTCATTTAAACCCCCTATGATAAGTTCAGCTATTCTTAAACCGTTATAGGCAGCTCCTTTGCGGATGTTATCTGCGACTATCCAGGAATTTATCCTTTTTTTGTTTTCTCTTCCGGTTCTAAGTCTGCCGATAAAAATTTCGTTACGTCCGGAACTGTCTACCAAAGTGGGATAAAGAAGTTTTTCAGGGTCGTCCATAAGAACCATTTCTTCATGTTCCTCGATCTCTTTTCTCAACAGTTCAAGATCACAGTCATCGACAGTCTCGGCAATAACAGTTTCTCCGTGAGAATAAAAAGTGGGAACCCTTACGGCGGTTACTTCAACATCAAGGTCTTCCTTTTCGAGAATTTTTCTTGTCTCATTTATCATCTTTATTTCTTCTTCACAGTAGCCATCTGGATAAAAGTTGCCTATCTGTGGAATGAGGTTGAAAGCGATTCTCTGTGGAAACACAGAAGGTTCGGCGTGCATTGCGTTAAAAAGTTTTGAGGTCTGAGTTCTCAGTTCATCAATTCCGGCTTTTCCGGCACCGCTGACACTTTGATATGTGCTAATTGTAACAGACTTGAGTTCGAAGTTATCGTCAATTAGCTTTAAAAAAGGTACTAGCTGAATAGTGGAGCAGTTGGGGTTTGCAATTAAGCACGGACCTTTAAGATCTTTCAGTAGATATCCATTAACCTCGGGTACAATAAGAGGAATGTTTTTATCCATCCTGAATGCAGAGCTGTTATCAATAACGTAGCAGTTGTTGCTGATAAAAACGGCTGCCATCTCTTTTGAAACAGCTGATCCGGCACTGAAAAAAGCAATATCAATACTTCTTGAGCTGACTGCTTCTTTATTCAGGACAATTACATCATGTTCACGATTTTTATATTGTACTGTTTCCCCAAGTGATTTCTCACTGGCAAAAGGAAAAAGTTCTTTTACGGGAAATTTCCTTTCTTCAAGAAGGGTGACAAACTCCCTTCCCACAACTCCTGTTGCTCCTACAACTGCAACGTTAAACTTTTTTTCCATAGGCTTCCTCCAACAATAGAGCTAAAGTATAGAGCAATAACTGTTCCAATGCCGAAAGTCAATCTTTCCATATGGTTAAAGCTTGCGTGGTTCCTGCCAAATAGTCAAATTGACAATATGACATGTAAAGTTTGTGACATGAAGTTACTTTTTTAGAAATTCACGAATTTTTAAAGAGTTTACAGGTTTTGAATAATACTACGTTAATTAAAACTTCCATCTCCAAGAATTTCGATCCATTTTTTTATATAAACGACATTTTTGATCCAGTTAAAAGAATTGATAGAAATATATTTATTGATTTATTCATGTGTTTTCGCCCTATTTGTCATCAGTGTTTTTATCAAATCTTTCGTTCGATAAACCGATGAGACCTCTAATGAAACCATGAATAATTGCAATTGGAAAAAAAAGGGCACCTAAAATTTGCATTTTCATTTCATAAAACAACGTACTGTCTTTGTATGGTTTCCCTTTGAGTCTGGATAAAAATGCACTGAGGGGGATTCCGTACATATTTCCCATAATCATCATTTGAGTAGCCGAAAGTATAATTTGTGCTTTTTCTTTTCCATATTCTTCTACAATAGAATCATAAGCGTATTTCTTTGGATATCCTTTTGAATCAGCAAAATGTTGGGCAAATATGATAGCTTTTGCTTCTTCAATCTTAATGAAATTATTGTCTCCTCCTTCGCTTAAAAAGCTGTTTATTTCTTCGCTACTCATCCCTTGCCGCAAAGCCATTTTAGCATGACCATATGAGCAGAGTGCACAGCCGCTTACTTCGGTTACGGTCAATTGCAAACGTTTCACAAAATTTTTGTCAACTAACGCACTTTTTTTGTTTCCAATTAGTTTTAACATTGCTCTTGGGGCAAAAACAACAGCAAGATACATTTCCCTTAAACTGAATTTACGTTTAAATTCAATTCTTGAACTTATTGATTTTGGTAATGTTATATCTTTTTTCATTTTTTTCTCAATAGCATAACCTTCAGGTCAATTTTGAAAAAAAGGTCAGACTTTAAAACGGGTTACCTCTCCGTGGAGAGATTTAACGTGATTTGCCATATCTTCAGATGCCGCTGCCATCTCTTCAATGTACGCAGCATTTTCGTTTATAATGTTTCTAATGTTTTCGACAGCTTTGTCTATCTGTTCTATCATCTCAGTGTTGTTCCTGAGTTCTCCGGTTCTTAAGTCCAGTTCATTAAAAACTGCTTTGAATTCACGGAGAATCTCAAGTAGCATAGAAGAGGTGTTCTTAACAAGTTTTGATCCGGACTCTATCTTGTCATTGGTCGTTTTGACAAGCTTTTTTATCTTCGATGCTGAGTCAGTTGTTTTTACAGACAGCTCTCTAATTTCTTCAGCAACAACGGCAAAACCTTTTCCATATTCTCCAGCTCTTGCCGCTTCTATTGCCGCATTTAGAGAAAGAATGTTGATCTGAAAGGCGATCTCGTTTACAACTTCGTTTATTTCCTTTATTTCCTTACTTGCGCCCTGTATGTCGATCATTGACTCCAGTGCGTTATTAAGAGATTTGGAACTATTGTCAGATTTTTTTGATATGTTTGAAACTATTGTTGTTACTTTTTCCATACTTTCGACAGTCAGAACAATGTGATTCGTCGCTTCGGACAATCTTGCTGAAATGTCATCAGCAAAAGTACTGGTCTCTGAGATTTTCGAAGAAGCGTCAGTCGTTCCTGTTGATATCGAACGGCTGATACCGTTTAACTCTTCAGTGGACTCCTGAACCGTTTTGACTATGTGCCTGAGATTGCTGAGAAAAGAGTTGAAACTCTCAGTCATATCGCCAATTTCATCATGGGAAATAACTGGAAGAAAATGAGAAAGGTCTCCGCCCTGTTTAGATAGTTTTTCGAGCTTATTTCTAGTGATCGTGATCGGGTTAACGGTTGATTTTATCAAGAGAAAAAAGACAAGAAGAATTATGGCGCCCGCAAGTGAAGCAACAATTATAAGTATAGCTATAAGAATAGTGCCTTTTTTCTTTTGTGATTTGCTGCTTTTTTCAAGATTTTTGAGCTTTTTCTCCAAAAGCGTGTTGAACATTGAAAAAAATTCAGCATATATTACTCCAAGTCTATTTTTGAAGGTTTGGATCTGTTTTTCATTTGAATCAAAATATGAAAAGTTGCGGTGGACGTTACCCGCTTTTTGGTAGTATTCTTTTCCCAGTTTATGGTAGTGATCGCAAGCCAGATTGTTGTTGTTGGGACAGTTTCCGGACGTTTCAAGCCAGTCATTTAATTTAGTCTTTGTATAATCCAGATTTATATTTCTTTTATTTCCGTCGATAAGCTCAAGAGATATTGCGTTATTTGTTTGGGAAAGTTCTGATTTAACTATTGATATCAGGTCGTTTTCCTGAACAGCTGACAGAAGTTCCATGTTTGATGATTCGTAGGAATTAATACCGAAAAGAGCAAACCCAATAAGTATGAGAAAAGCAATGATAGTTCCGGTACCTGTGAGCACCAGTTTCTTTTTGATCGAAAGATAGGCAAGTTTTTCAAATAGCTTCAATTTCACCATTTGATCTCCTGAAAGAAGTTTTTCTATTAATCATATTTAGTCACACGATTTTATCAGAAGCATAAACTATTATCAATTTTTAGAGCTTGATTTTTGATGGTACGGGATATAAACTCGGCTGAAATTGTTTTTTTGGAGATATAATTATGAAAAAGATCTTTGTTGACGGTGAGACCCTGAAAATTGAAGATGTTGTTGCTGTAGCTGATGGCCTTGCGCAGGTGGAATACAGTGATGACACTAGAAAAAAAATGAAAGAATGCCGCGATTTTGTTGAGACGATCCTAGAAAAAGATGATCCCGTCTATGGAATAAACACCGGTTTTGGAATGCTTAGTGATGTCAAGATCGCGCATGAAAATCTTGAAGAACTTCAGATAAACCTTATAAGAAGCCATGCGATCGCTATCGGACAGCCTTATGATAAAAGGACAGTCAGAGCTATTATGCTGCTTCGGGCAAATGTTCTGGCAAAAGGATACAGTGGAATAACACTGAAAACATTTGATAAACTGATAGAGCTTATAAATCTTGATGTCTTTCCATTCATTCCTTGCCAGGGAAGTGTTGGGGCTAGTGGAGATCTTGCTCCTCTTGCTCATTTGGCGCTGGTTCTATGTGGCGAAGGCTATGTTTTTAACAAGGAAGGTCAGCAGGTTGAAACAGTCGAGGAGTTTAAGCGACTTGGAATAACTTCGGTTATTTTAAAAGCAAAAGAGGGACTGGCGTTAATAAATGGAACTCAGGTAATGACGGCTGTTGGTGCTTTAACAGCGCATAGAGTGAAAAATCTTTTAAAACTTTCAGATATTGCTGCGGCTATAACCCTTGAAGGAATAATGGGGACGGCAAAGGCTTTTGACAGAAAGGTTAACATGGTGAGACCTCACTGGGGACAGATGGAAGTTTCCCAGAATGTGCTTAAACTGGTTGAAGATTCAAAAATTCGAGAAAGTCATAAATGCTGTAATAAAGTTCAGGACGCATACAGCGTGAGATGCACTCCCCAGGTTCATGGAGCAGTGAGAGATGCTTTAAGACATGTCGAAAAAGTTCTTGTAACTGAAATTAATTCATCCACAGACAATCCACTTATCTTTCCGGACGAAGAAGAAACGATATCCGCTGGAAATTTTCACGGTGAACCAGTAGGACTCGTCATGGATTATTTGACAACGGCAGTTTCAGAGTTGGGAAGTATTTCAGAAAGAAGAATTGAACAGCTTATAAATCCTGTTTTCAGTCAGGCTCCGGCGTTTCTTGTGAAAGAAAAAGGGCTTAACAGCGGTTTTATGATCGCCCATGTTGCTGCAGCAAGTCTGGTTAGCGAAAATAAGACACAGTGTTTCCCTGCTACTGTTGATTCAATTCCTACTTCAGCCGGAAAAGAAGATCATGTCAGTATGGGAACAATTGCCGCAAGAAAATGTGCTCAAGTTGTTGAAAATACAGTGAAAGTTCTATGTATGGAAGTTTTTACAGGTTGCCAGGCACTTGATTTCAGAAAACCACTTACTCCCGGAGTTGGAGTTACGGCAGTTTATGAACTTGTAAGAAAAGATGTTCCGTTCATAGAAAAAGACCGTTTCCTTCATCCACTGTTCATGAAAATTCTCGAAAAGGAATATGAGTTAGTTGCTGTTGCTGAAAAAGCAGTTGACGGATTGATCTAGTTTAAATTTTCTTGCACAAAATTTTCAAATTCAATAACCTTTCGTGGCGTTTGGTGATAATTTTTCTGGAGAAACAAATGAAAAAGATCCTTTTTCTGATCATTTCTGTGCTGATTTTTTCTGTCTCTTGTCAAAGTGGACCTGATTTCAAAGGTTTTGATGACGAATCCCTGATAAGTTGTATTAAGAAAACCGAGAAAAAGTTTGAAGAGATAACTTTACTTGACTGTTCAAATACGGAAAAGACTCTTAAGGATAATCCTTTTGGCGAAACTAAAATAAAGAGTCTGAAAGGGATTGAAAAACTCACAAATTTAACATTTCTTAAACTGAGAAAGAACAAGATTGCAGATATTTCAATGATTCCTGCCCTTAAAAAACTTGTTGAGCTTGATCTTGGAGAAAATGAAGTGACAAAACTTCAGCCAGTTGCAAAGATCATAGGACTTAAAAAGCTTTATCTTGATAAAAACTATATTGGAGATGTCAGACCGCTTAAAACTCTTGTAAATCTTGAAGAGCTTGATCTCAGTAAAAATGGAATTCAGGGTTTTCCTGATTTTTCAAATATGAAGAAATTAAAAAAACTTTATGTAAATAGTAATAGACTTAGCGATATTTCTTCAATTTCAGGAATAGCATCACTTGAACTTTTGTCTGTGAATGATAATGCTATAATTGACATTTTCCATCTCAACAAACTGAAAAATCTGAAAGTGCTCAAAATAAGTAAGAACAGAATTGATGATATAATTGTTTTCGGAAAAATGACGTGGCTTGATGAAATCGATATAAAAGATAATCAGATAGGAAATCTTCTACCTTTAAAAGATCTTCCCAGTCTTAAAGTTCTTGATGTCGAGATGAATACAATTCGTAATTTTAGTGATGTTGCTGATTTGGAGAAGAGAGGCTGCGTTATAAAAGGAAAGAAAATACAGAGAAAATAGCTAGATCTCTTTCTTGGTGACATTTTGGCAACATCTTGATATTCCTGAATAAAAACTTCTGAAAAACGAAAGTAAAAAGAATAATTGTAAAAATACGGAAAAAATGCAAAAATTTTAAGTCGGTTGTTAACTTTATTAAGGAGGAAAATTTTGGAATCGTTCCCTGCGTTCGAGTTTGTGGGGGTAATCCTGTGCATTATAATCAGTGCATATTTTAGCGGAACAGAAACAGCTTTGACAGCTTTATCAGATATAAAGATCACAGAGCTTCGTGAAAAATGGAAATTTATTGATCCTGTTTTGAAGAAATGGAAAAAGGACCCCAGTTTAATTTTATCATCGATACTTATTGGAAACAACGTTGTGAATATTCTTGGAGCTTTGCTTTCAGGAAAAATTGCACATAATCTTTTATTCAAACCGTACGGTGTAGCTGTTGCTGATGTTGCTGCTGTTGCTGTTATGACACTTGCAGTTCTCATCTTCGGTGAGGTAACTCCAAAGACATTTGCAAATGTTAACCCGGAAAAATGGGCTGTTCCGGCACTGTTTGTTTTGAGAATGACTTCCTGGATTATCTACCCGTTTTCATTTGTGCTTTCACATTTTGCCAAAAAGATGGTTAAATTTATGGGGGGTGATGACAAAAGTTCAGGACTGACTCAGACAGATATTGAATATATGATAAATGAAGGAAACAACAAAGGTGTTTTTGAACAGGAAGAACAGGGCGATCTCCTGAAAAGTGTAATTGAGTTCAAGTACACTCTTGTAAAGGAAATAATGACACCCAGAACTGATACTCACTTTCTGGAAACAGACACAACAATAGCCGAAGTGCTTGAAAAGGTTGAGGAATGGGGTCATAGCAGAATACCGGTCTTTGAGGATTCTGTTGATGATGTTAAAGGTATTCTCTATGTAAAGGATCTTGTTGGAATTCTTTCAAAAAAAGATGTTAAGCCTGATGATACCATTAACGGTATTTTGAGAGTGAATATCAACTATGTTCCTGAAACTCAGAAGATAAATGACACTCTTAAAACCATGCAGGCGGGAGAGACTCATATGTCAATAGTTGTTGACGAGTTTGGAGGAACGGCAGGTATTATCACCCTCGAAGATATTATTGAAGAGCTTGTAGGAGATATTAGAGACGAGGATGATAAAGAAGAAGATCCTATTGTTAATATTCGTGAAGATGTAAATCTTGTTTCTGCTCATATTTCCATTGGAGACCTTGAAGAGGAGATGGGAATTGATATTCCTGATGACGGTGACTATAACTCTCTCGGGGGTTTTATTGTCAATGAGGTCGGGAGTGTTCCGGAAGTGGGATTCAAGATGAGATATAAGGGAAATGAATTTACTGTTGTTGAAAGTAATGAAAAACATATAGTAAAAGTGGAAATTCGAAAGCTGTCAAAAGAAGAAATGCAGGAAGAATTTCAGGAAGAATCTGAATAAAGTACCTGCTGCTAACGTCTTCGTCTGCTTGACAATGATGATTCAACCGCTAAAATAGCGACAATTTATTGTTTTTTTTAATGGAGATGAAAATGGATTCTGGTAAAAATATTCAAACTGCTTTAACTTTTGACGATGTTCTTCTGGTTCCTCATCATTCAGAAATTCTTCCTCATGAGGTTGATATCTCTTCAAAACTTACCGATAAGATTACCTTAAACACTCCGCTGGTGAGCGCGGCCATGGATACTGTTACTGAAGTTGATACGGCAATAGTTATGGCCAGAAACGGTGGGATAGGTGTTATTCACAAGAACATGACTGTTGAACAGCAGGCTAAAATGGTAAAGATGGTGAAGAGATCAGAAAGCGGTGTTATCACCAATCCTTTTACAATTTCACCGCACGCGAGGATCCTTGATGCTCTTGATCTTATGAGGGAAAATAAAATATCAGGTATTCCTGTCATTGATGAGAATAAACTTGTTGGAATTATCACTAATAGGGATCTGCGATTTGAAACTGATCTGACAAAGAAAGTTGGTGAGCTTATGACAAAAAAGCTTGTCACAGTCAAAGAGAATTTCCCGATGAACGAAGCAAAAAAATTGATGCATGAGCACAGGATAGAGAAATTGCTCGTTATTGATAACGACGGTGGTCTTGCAGGACTAATAACTACGAGAGATATTGAAAATCAGGAAAAATTTCCGGATGCAGCAAAAGACAACCTGGGAAGACTTCTTGTGGGTGCTGCGGTAAGCCCTTCAAAATCTGGATTTGAACGAGCTGATGCGCTTGTAAAAGCTGGTGTTGATATGCTTGTTCTTGATTCTGCTCATGGTCATTCAAAGAATGTTCTTGATACCGTGAGAGAGTTCAGGTCACTTTACTCTGATGTGGCAATTGTTGCTGGAAATATTGTTACTGCCCAAGCCGCAGAAGATCTTTACGAAGCTGGCGCTGACGTGGTTAAAGTTGGTATCGGTCCCGGATCTATCTGTACTACAAGAATTATTGCCGGTGTGGGGTGTCCTCAGTTTTCAGCGGTATTAAATGTGGCTCCTGTCGCAAGAAAATGGGGAAGAACCTTTATTGCTGACGGTGGAATAAAGTACTCCGGCGATATAGTGAAGGCAATATCCGCCGGTGCTGATGCTGTGATGCTTGGCGGGATGTTTGCCGGAACTACAGAAGCGCCTGGCGAGACAGTTCTTTATCAGGGCCGTTCGTATAAAATGTACAGAGGTATGGGATCTCTTGGAGCAATGAAAAAAGGAAGCAAAGACAGATATTTTCAGGATAACGTTGTTGAAGAACAGAAATTGGTTCCAGAGGGTATCGAAGGCAGAGTTGCTCATAAAGGTGCTCTTTCAGATACACTTTATCAGCTCTCAGGTGGATTAAAGGCCGGACTAGGTTATCTCGGAGCTCCGGATTTGGAAACTCTCAGAAAAAATGCTAGTTATATTCAGATCACAAATGCCGGGTACCGTGAAAGTCATGTTCACGATGTGATAATTACAAAAGAAGCGCCTAACTATAAATCTGACAGATAAAAAGCTCTAGGGTAAGAGCTTGTAAATGTTGGGAATTTATGGCTCAAGCTTTTTATGCAAACAAAATAAATTGACTTTGATACCTTCTCAAATACAATTCCTGCTGTTTTTTGTGTCGTTAACTTTGGAGGAGTTGGTAATGCTCGAAAAAGAAGTAAAACAGGGTGTAATAAATAAATTTCAAACACAGGAAAGAGATACAGGTTCTCCTGAAGTTCAGGTTGCTCTCCTTACTGAGAAGATAAATATTCTTACTGATCACTTTAAGAAGCATAAGAAGGACAATCACTCAAGGCTTGGCCTTTTAAAGATGGTTGGAAGAAGACAAAAGCTTCTCAAATATCTAAAGAGCAAGGACTTTAGCAGATATGCATCACTTATTAAAGAGCTTGGACTTCGTAAATAAGCAAGAAAGACTTTTCAAAGAAGTCGTCCATTTCTTAAGTAACCCACGTAATAATTATATCAAAAAAGAGGAACGATGAATCAAATTAAAGAAACTATTACCTTTGAAGGCAAGGAACTGTCTTTTTCAACCGGTTGTTATGCAAAACAAGCTGATGGTGCTGTCTGGTGCTCTTATGGTGGAACAGTTCTTCTTACAACTGCTGTATCTTCAAAAGACGACGTTCCGGAAGGACTGGATTTCTTTCCGCTCACTGTTGACTATATTGAGAAATTTTATGCTGCCGGAAAGTATCCCGGAGGTTTTCTTAAAAGAGAATCACAGCCAAGTATAGGCGAAAAACTTAATGCCAGACTTATTGACAGACCTTTAAGGCCTCGTTTCCCCAGCTGGTTTAAGAATGAAACACAGGTTCTTTCTACATTGTTAAGTTATGATAGTGAGTGTAATCCTAAAGTTATGGCTGTTACATGTGCATCAACAGTTCTAATGGTTTCAGATATTCCTTTTAACGGTCCGATAGCTGCATGTAATATAGTAAAGAAAGGAGAAGAGTTCATCATCAATCCTCCTGTTGACAAAGATGCTGAATATAAACTCGACATTATTATGGCGGGAGACCGTGACTCTATAGTCATGGTTGAAGGAGAAGCCTCTGAAGCTACAGAAGCGGAGATAATGGAAGCTCTTGAAGCTGGACATAAAGCGATTCAGCCTCTTCTTGATATGCAGATAGCACTTGTTGAAAAAGTTAAGCCTGTTAAAAGAACTGAAGTTGTTAAAGTTATTGATGAGAAACTTAAAAATTTCATTTTTGAGAATGCAAAGGATGAAGTCGAAAAAGCACTTCAGATCGCGGAAAAGCTTCCAAGATATAAATTTGTAAAAGAGATCAAAACAAAAGTTGTTAAACTTGCTCTTGAAGCAGCAGCTAATGGTGCCGGTTTTGAAAAAGAAGAAGATAAAACACTTATTGAAAAGAGAGCAAAAGGCTTTTTTGAAGAAATATTTAAAACTAGAATGCGTAATTTTATTACAAAAGACGGAAAAAGAATTGACGGAAGAGATCTTACAACTATCCGTCCTATAACAATTGATCTTTCGGTACTTCCTAAAGTTCATGGTTCAGCAATTTTCACAAGAGGCGAAACACAGTCTCTTGGAACAATAACTCTTGGAATCGGTCATGATGAACAGAGAGTTGATACTGTAACTGAAGAAGGAAGCAGAAACTTTATGCTTCATTATAATTTTCCTTCATTCTCTGTCGGTGAAGTTGGAAGAATGAGAGCTCCAGGAAGAAGAGAGCTTGGTCATGGAAATCTTGCAGAAAGAGCTTTGAAACCGATTCTTCCTTCAAAGGAGGATTTTCCTTATACGATTCGTGTTGTTTCAGAGATCTTAGAGTCTAATGGTTCATCTTCTCAGGCAACTATCTGTTCAGGAACACTTGCTCTTATGGATGCAGGTATACCTTTTAAAAAGCATGTTGCGGGAATTGCAATGGGACTTATTAAAGAAGAAAGCGATTTCTTTATACTCTCAGATATTCTTGGTGACGAAGATCATCTTGGTGATATGGATTTCAAGGTTGCCGGAACTAAAGACGGTATTACAGCAATTCAGATGGATATCAAGATAAATGGAATTCCTAAAGATGTGCTTGAAAGAGCGATGCTTCAGGCCAAAATTGGAAGAATGCATATTATCGGCGAAATGGAAAAAGCTATAGGCACTTATCGTGGAGAGCTCAATCCTAATGCTCCGAAACTTCACAAGATGAAAATTGAAACTGACAAGATCAGAGATCTTATTGGTACTGGTGGAAAGAACATAAGATCCATTGTTGAGAAAACCGGCGCAGACATTGAAGTTGAACAGGATGGTCAGGTAAAGATCGCTGCTGACAGTCAGGAAATACTTGATGAAGCAATAAAGATGGTTAAAGGATTTACTGACAGTGTCGAGCTTGGAAAGATCTATGAAGGTCCTGTTAACAGAATTGAAGAGTACGGTGCATTTGTTGAAGTTATGCCTGGCACAACAGGACTTCTTCATATTTCAAAAATATCTGAAGAAAGAGTTGAGGACGTTAATGACCATCTTAAAATTGGTGATGTGATTAAAGTTATTGTTACTGAACTCGAGTTCGGCGGAAAGTTTAAGCTCAGTTTGAAGCCAAGTGACTTCGAAAAGGACTGGGTAAAAGAAGCTGCTGAAAGAAAAAAAGATAGAAACTCAAGAGGCGGAAGAAATGACCGCGGTGGAAGAAATGATAGAGATAGAAGACCAAGACACTAAAACTTCTGTAAAATTCAAGCTTGCAAAAGGAGCCTCTCTTCCAGCTTATGAAACTGAAGGTTCCTCAGGGCTTGATATTCGTGCAAATGAAGATTCAATAATAGAATCCGGTTCCTGGGGAATGGTAGGCACTGGTCTTTTTCCTGAAATTCAACAAGGTTTTGAAATTCAGGTAAGAAGCCGGAGCGGACTTGCAGCCAGAAACGGAATTTTTGTACTCAATTCTCCCGGAACGGTTGATAGTGATTACCGCGGAGAGATCAAAGTTATACTTGCCAACATGGGCAAGGACTCATTTATGATTAAAAAGGGTGATAGAGTTGCTCAGATCGTAGTCTGTCCTGTCATTCACGGAAAAGTTTCAAAAGTTGAAGAAATTTCCAATACGGACAGAGGTTCCGGAGGTTTTGGAAGCACAGGAATCCAATAGCTTCTAAAAAATATTCTAATCAAAAATTGACAGAAAATCTTAGAAGTATATAACCATATTGTTATTAATTGCCGTTTGGGGGCTTGCGATGAAGCGCTTTTTAGTTTTCCTCCTTTTTCTTATCAGTTCTTTGTCACTTTTTTCCGATGATATCCATAAACATGAAGGGGAAAAAGTAGTAAAAACAGGAAGTATCAGTGCTGTCTATCTAACTGGTATTGGTTGTCCCAACTGTGCAGCGACAGATCCCGTGTTGTTGAGGAAAACCCTTAGTGAAATACCAGAATTGTATCTCGTTGAATATGAGGTATATAAACAGAAAAAGTACAATAGACAGATAGTGATCGATTATTTAAAAAGTTTTTTTCCGGAAGATAGCGGTGCAATTCCGACATTGATCATTAACGATGAATACAGAGATATGGGAAAGTGGAATGTTTTTGCTCTTGCAGAAGATATTGAGATGATGAAGGAAGCTCCTTTTGCTCATATAGATGGAAAAACCTACACAAAGTTTGAGGATCTGGATATTACAAAACTTCCGGGAAAACCTAATATCTGGCATAAGAACAGGGTGCTTATGAAAATTAATGATGGTGGTGATAATATTACACTGAAAAAATTGCTATCAGCGAAATCGATAAAAGATGTTCTTAAGACTATTAAGCATAAAAAGCTCAGTCCTCAGGATGTTGAGATATCAAAAGGAAAAATGCCATTTAACAACGCAGTAATGGTAGGCGGTTGGAAATTTCTCTGGAGAACAGGAGAAGGGAAAAAGTTTGTAAAATCTCCAAAGGTGCTGACAGCTGTAACGCAGGGGAAACAGGTTGTGATCCGTGAAGATAATATTTTTAATCCTTTCGGTATTGCAGCACTTATTCTTGGAATTATTCTGATGATCTTCTATTTTATTGACAGAAAAAAATTGAGAAAGAATGGTACTCTTCCCGGTTTTACAGAAAAACAGAAAAATTTTGTAGTTGTAGGACTTGCACTTTCTTTTCTAGTTGGATTTTTTGCAGTTGCAAAGGGTGTTTCTCCTGAATTTATAAAAGAAATGGGATATGCGCTGCCTCTTCCGCTGTTTACGTTTATAATAGCAGTTGTCGATGGTTTTAATCCATGCAATATGTTTGTTCTTACATTCCTTCTTGCTCTGATGGTTTCTGTTTCTCACTCGAGGCTCAGGATCTATACGGTGGGATATACTTTTGTTGCGGTAGTTTATGTTATCTATTTTCTTTTTATGGCTGCATGGCTTAATATTTTCAAGTATATTGGTTTCATCGATCCGCTTAGGATCTCAATAGCGGTTATTGCTCTAGTTGCCGGTTTTATTAACTGCAAGGAGCTGTTCTTTTTTAAGAAAGGAATATCACTCACTACATCGAAAAAGGGTGCCAGTTTCCTTCAGAAAAAATCCCGTAACATGAAAGAGACAATTAAGAATGGAACAATGCCTATGCTGGTTCTGTCGTCTATTGTGCTGGCGTTTTTCGCTTCTCTTGTTGAGCTTCCCTGCACTGCGGGATTTCCTATTGTCTATACCAGTATTCTTTCAGGAATGGAGATTGCAAGCGGATCATTTTTCTATTACTTCTGGATTGCTATCTACAACCTTTGTTATGTAATGCCTCTGGCAGTCATTATAGCAGTTTTCGGGTACACATTCAGAGGAAAAGCAATCTCGGAAAAGACTGTTCAGAGGATAAAGTTCATTGGCGGATTTATTATGATCCTTCTTGGAATTGTTCTGCTGGTAAATCCTCAGATGATAGGTATAGGGATGTGATCTGTTCTATTTTTCGGTAATTCCTGACGGAACAATAATAAGAACATCTCTTGAATCAAGAATCGTCGTTTCATTTCCATAAACATCTATTCTTGCTTTGAATATAGGGGTCTGGTTTTTTTCAGGCTGACAGAAAGAGTTCTCAAAAACAACGTCGAAAACAACTTGAGTTCCGGGAAGAACCTTAACAAAAGTTGTTGCATTAATACTTTCAACACTTTCAGGTGGAATAGCTTCAATCGGAGTAATGGTTTTAATAAAGTCGATTGATTGATGTCCTGCACAATCGCCATCGACATGTTCCTTTCTGGTTGAAACGTCTATCTGAACATGCTGAACCAGATTGAGAACCGCCTGAACGATTTGATCGCTCATACCAGTTCCGTTGCTACTGATCGTATAGTTGAAATAATTTCCGGCACTGTCTTTTGAGCCGGTTCCCTCGGAGATTGCGTTAAAATCATTCATTGAGCTGCCTGAGTCAATACCGATAAATTTAGCATTAATGTTGTTCATAGCTTCAATAGCTTCAGCTTTATGGATAACCGGGCCGTCACCGGAGCTGTAATCGGTGTCAGTAAATTTTTCGTCACTAGCCATAATGAAAATGGGAAGAGATCCAGGTCTAAAACACATCCCTCCGTAAGTTTCACCAGAACAGGTACTTCCAACAATTCCAATGTTGTAATTATCCACAGTTGCATTATAAGGGAATCCGTTTGCTGTTCTCCAGATGGCGAGAGTGTGATACTCATCTGATCCACTGCAATCGTCTATTGAGCTGACAGCAGTCTGAATTTCAGTGATATCGAGAGTTATGTTCTGCTGAATAAAGTATACCATATCCTGAAGAGTTCCATATTTAACCAGTCCAAACCCAGTGTTCGGGATCTGTTCTTTGACTCCGGTGATAATAACATTGTTGATATCCTGCTTCAGGTTGTTATGTTCGTCTCCCATTGATCCTGAAAGATCAACCAGGATGGCAATATCAGCCTGCTGAATGTCTGTCTGAAAATTAAGTGTTTCAGTTAGTTCAAGTTGGGGTTTATAAGGAAGGATTACATAAAACACATCTTCCGGAATAAAGTCAGCTGAACTATTGGGATCAGTTCCGTATGCAATTTCGGCAAGATCATCGTATCCATCTCCATCCGTATCTTTTTTCATGGGATCAGTCCCGTATTGAGTTTCCTGAAAATCAGTCAGGCCATCGCTGTCGGAATCTGAGTTGTAAGGATTTGATCCATTATCATTTTCTACCTTATCAGCAACGCCGTCATCATCTGAATCTTTATCCTCGCAGTCTGCTGTTCCGTCGGCATCAGTATCTCGGCAAGGGAAAGTGGGACACTCCATACTGTTGTTGTATCCATCGTTATCTGCATCACCAGATTTGTCATAACATGGATGATCCTTGTTGGGATCATTTGCTGTGTCACCAGTATTACCAGTGTTACCGGTGTTGCCTGTGTCTCCTGTATCTCCGGTGTTTCCGGTGTCTCCCATTTCTTCACCGGTTTTTGGATCGACACAGAGGTTAGTTTCAAGATTGCATTCGTAGGGTAAAGGACAGTCACTATTGCTTTCGCATTGTTTTTCATTTCCATCATCGGGAGTCTCTGAACCGCATCCTACTACAAAAAATAAACTGAAACACATAAAGATCAGTAGTTTTTTCATTTTTTTTTACCGCGTAGTTTATTCAACACTGGTAAAATTATACAGTGCAACATATAAAAATCAATGGAGAATTTATATTTAGGTGACTGATCTATTTTCCTTTAAGCATCTTTCCGACATTATATTCGGATTTTTCAGAGAGTTCAAGAAGATCTTGAAGCATTTTAAATCGAGCTGTAAATGCCTTTTTTTTCTCAGTTGGTTTTGATTTTGATCGTAGGATGTCAAGTACTGAGACAACAAAAAGTCCTGCAATAAAGTTGTCGAAAGATTCTTTATTGAACCAGAGTTCTTCTTCGTATTCATTTATTTGCAGGATCAAAGACATGTTGGGATCACTGAACACCTTTTTGATGAGGCCATCACCAGTTTTAAAGTCTTTCCACCAGTTTTGATAAAATACAAAAGCTCTAATGTGGCGAATGATCTTTTCAGCATGAAACTCACTAATCTCAAAGTCTTTAAACAGTTCCAGAAAAACGGTATCAAGCCTGTATTTTATAAAAAGTTCGTTGCTTTTCATTCCGCTGTTCTTTTTGGCTACGGTCATGGAAAGCCGTGCAGTTGCTGCAAACCCCAGTACCATGAAAAGATAGGCTCTATCTTCAGACAGGTTTTTATGAAGATAATCATTTGCATCTTTATCATAATTTTCAAGTTTGTGTTCAGGCAGATTTATTACAGCAAGAAGGTCTTTTTCAAAAAGTGAGGAAATACTGTTCTGAGTTTGAGCCTCATTTTCAAAATAACAAAGAACTTTAATAAAATCAGAATGATGCTGCATTATTTCCTTGTAGAATTTTTCTTTCGCAGTCTTTTTCTTATTTATTTTTCGGTCTTTAATCAGTTTTTCAAAAGTGTCTCTATTTACTATTTTTCTAAAAGCTTCATGAAGTTTTGAGTATCTGATCTTGTCAAGTTCTGTTTCAATGTCGATGCATCCTTTCCCGTTTAATTTTTCCCAAAGTTTTTTCCATAGATAGTTCTCGGTGTCGTTAACCTGTCTGAAATCTGTGAAAACATGATATTTGTATGCCTGAAGTGCCACAAAAAGTCCGTTCTCGGCAAGTTCAGAACAGCTTCTTACATATTGAAGTCCGGTAATGCGATCTTTGAAGATGACGAAGTTATTGTCTTCGCTTGAAATTTCCAGTGCTTCTGTCAGTGATACGGTTTTTATTAATCCTGAGCTTTTTTCAAGATAAGAGCACGATCTGTTTATCCAGCCGGAAGTATCTCCAAAAACATTATTGAAGATAACAAGTGAGCAGCTGTTTTCAAATCTATTGGAATAGGTTATGACATTTTCGTCAACAGAGCTGTCTTCTTTATAAAAATCATAGAGATGAAAATTTTCAACATGTGCAAAAAGGCGCCTTTCATGCATGAGTGGAAAGACTTCCCTTTCGTGTCTATGCACAAGGTCCCAGTTAATCGTTTCATTCCAGTAGGCGCGTTTGTATTCCATTCCGTATTTTTCAGAAAAACCTTCGACTTGACCATGTCCGAACATTGGAAGTCCGGGCAGTGTTGCCATACAGATAGTTACTCCGAAATATTTGTCGCTATCACCAAACTGTTTAATAGCTGTCTCTTCATCCGGGTTGTTTAGAAAGTTCACATGTCGTTCGAGAATATAAGGATCAAATTCAAGAACATTTTTAATTGACTGCCTGAACTTATAGTTGTCTTCATCTTTCATGAAGTTCATAAACGCCGAGTTATAAACTCTGTGCATTCCGAGTGTTCTCACGAAGTATCCTTCCATAAGCCAGAAAGCTTCGGCAAGAAGAAGTGTTTCCGGAGCTTCAGTAGCAACTCTGTCAACAACTTCTCTCCAGAATTCCTTTGGAAACACTTGATTAAATTCAGCTTTTGACATTGCATGCTCAGATCTTGATGCAATATCACCACCAGTTCCAGGTTCAGGAAACCACAGCCTGTGATAGTGTTTTTTTGCAAGTGTCATTGCTGCATCGAATCTTATAACAGGAAAGGTTTTTGCGATTTCAATTATTGTTTTTATAACGTGTTCTCTGACATCTTCACGAAGATAGTTAAGCTGTGCCGTATCGTTCCATGGCATGCATGTTCCATCGTTGCCATGATAGACATAAAGAGTTTCTCCTGTACGAAAATCCATCCTTTTAAACGTTACAGCGGCATCACTTTTTTCAAAATAATGATCATCAATATATATGCCGATATTTGGATCGCTTGAAAGGTTTTCCCCGTTATATGAATAGGCTGGAAAAGGTTGATGTTCACTTGAAACAAACCATTCCGGATGTTCGTTGAGCCATTTTGAATCAATTGCCATGTGGTTTGGAACCATGTCGCTGGCAAGTCTTATTCCATATTTCCATGCTCTTTCCTTAAGGTCCAAAAGAGCAATCTCTCCACCAAGTTCATGAGCAATTGAATAGTCATATAGTGAATATGCAGAAGCAACTGCATCATGATTTCCCATTATCTGCTTAATTCTTTTTGAAGCTTTACTCCTTTCCCACAGGCCAATAAGCCACAGAGTTGTAAAACCTCTTTGTGAAAGAGCTTTGAGTTCATCCTCAGGTATCTGGTCAAGAGTTTTTATTTCTTTGGAATATGCTTTTGAAAGCTGATCCAGCCAGACGAAAGCATTCTTTGCAAGCATAATGGTGCGAGGCATCCATGAAGAGTCCTCGGAAAAATTTTCTGTTTCTTCTCCATAACTTCCGGATTGGCTGAAAGCATCTTTTGTGATTATTTCAGCTGAATGGCCGCCTGGAGGAAAAACAGGTTTATTCTCTTCTTTAAGAATATCAGTTGAAAGAAAAATTTTGTTTGAAAAGTTCCTTACAAGATCTAGGCCCCAGTTTTTTTTAATGTATTTAAGTTGTTCTGAGATCGAATCCGGGAAGGTTTTCATGGGAGCTCTAAGAAGCTCAAGAACAGAAACAGCCGAGCCGTTTACTTGTATTTTTGATCCGTCGTCTATGCTTTTTTCTGCAGTTGAAAAAATGCTGAGGTAGTCGCTTTTTTTAACTAATTCAGTGTCGTCAAAAAGTTCTGTAAATTCTTCAAAAGCTTCGTTTTCATTGGATAATTTCAGAAAAATCATCTCCTCAAATTCAATAAGCCGAGCCTTTTTGTCACTCAGATATTCTGAAACAGAAATTTTGCCGTTAAAAATATCCGGTGTTGGAAACTTTTCTGTAAAAACCTCAAGAGTTCTCTGAAGCTTTTCTTTTCCAATCCGTTTTTGCGCTTCGTCGTAAGCTTTTTCAAGAAACTGCGCATCAACAGTTGTTCTGTAGACAAAGAAAACATAGTGAAAGATCTCATCGATAAGGCCCATCGCGTAAATATCGCCTGGGCGTACGTAACGGTCAGAACCTTCGGCTTTTAAAACGGTATTCATGTTGTGTGCAAACTGTTTTGCCTGTGCAAGATCAGCAAAGATCACGTTTCCTGAAGTGGAAAAAATGGAGCCATTGAAAGAGTATTTTTTTCTTGAGACATCTGAAACGTGAAAATTAAAAATAGCAGTACTGTTCTTCGTCATAGAAGTCTCCTTTGCTTGGAAAATCGAAAAACCTACTTTGAAAGACACTTTTTAACGATGTTACTTGCGATTTTTCCATTGAACTGTCCATGGTACTTTTTTTTAAGTTCACCCATAACAGCTCCCATCATTTTCATTGATCTTTCAGGCAGGGTTTGTGCTATTTTTTCAATAGCTTCTTCTAGTTCCGTTTCGCTCATCTGCTTGGGAAGAAGTGCTTCAAGGATTTCTTTTTCGTGGAGGGCCGCTGTTTTATCTTTTTCAAGTTCATCACGAAGTCTGATGTTCTCGTTGACTCCTTTTAAGAATTTTTTAGCAAGATCAAGCACTTCCTGGTCAGTAGTTTCTCTGTTTCCATCATTTTTTCCAACCATTACAGCTTCACCGATAAGTGTTGCAAGAAGATTAGCTTTTACTTTGTCCTTTTCAAGTTTTGCTTTCATCATCATTTTTTTAAGTTCTTTTATCATAGTGACCTCCACAAGAACAAAATTTAGTTAGAATTATAACTTTGTAGCGCCAAATATCAATAAGATAAAAATTGCAAATACAAATTAGTTAAATATAATTCTAAAATAACAGGAGGGGGGTGAAGATGAGTAAAAAGATATTAAGTTTCATCTTTGTGGTTTTGTTCTCAATTTCAGTCAATGCTCAACTTGTTGTGGCAGCACCGGGAACAGAGACCTCAATAGCGGCGCAGACATCAATTATGGCTAATTTTGCGCTTCAGGAAAAGTTCGACAGAGTTGAGCAGTTTGGTGAATATATTGCAAAATTTATGCAGATGATCTCAACTATTAAAAATACTACTTCCACAATAAAGAACATAGCCAAAGCTGGAAAAGAGCTCAAAAACAAAAATGCAGAAGAATGGCTTAAAGAGGTTGATTCCAAGCTTTCTGAAGTTATGCCTGAGTATGGAGAAATGAAGGGTGAGCTTCTTACGTTAGCTGGAGAGGCCGGAGCGAAAGTTGGAGGAATGTACTCTGATTATGTTTCAAAGTGGAGTCCTAAAGTTAAGGGATACTACGAAAATCTTGTTGATAACTGTAGCAACAACAAGATGTTTGCAGAGCTTTATCCGGTAGCAGATAAGATCGGTAGTGCCTTCAAAAAGAATGAAAGTGCAATGAAAGTTGTTCAGAAGGCCTGGGTTGAATCCGGTCTGGAGTATCAGATAAAGAATGATATTGTTAGAAAGAATACTTTTAAGAAATATTACGGTGCTTTTATGAAACAGGCAAAATCAAACGACAATATTGAAGCGATAGGTCTGGCAAATATCATGCAGTCACAATATATTTCCGTTGAAGTTCTTGAGCATCTCAAAAAAAATTCAGACATAAAAGCAATGAGAGAACAATTTGAGCATGATGCCCAGAAAGCGTATCGTGATCTGATGAATGAAATATCAGACAAAACCCAAAAAGCGAAAGTTGAATCGGTTTTTGGAATAAAAAACACAAAAAAATGATAAAATTACTCTCTGTTTTGTTGATATCTATATTGATAAACGTTTCAACAGCAAAGATGATCAACGAAAAATATAGTGGATTGGTAGAAAACTCCGTAAAAAAATATCCATATATAAATTCAAAAGGTCACAAAGGAACAATTTCACCTGCACTTGTTAAGGCGATCATCTATCAGGAATCCCGTGGAAACCCTGAGGCAAAAAGTAAAGTGGGAGCTTACGGATTGACTCAAATAATGCCTGCAACAGCGAAACTTCTTAAATGTGACTACAAAAAACTGAACAAACCAGAACATTCGATTGACTGTTCCGTGAAGTTTCTTGCCGCATTGCTCACATACAACAAAGGCGATCTTATAAAAACACTCTCCGGATACAACGGTGGAACATGGTCAACTGAGCGCAAACCTACTTCCAAAAATGGAACTCTCGCAGGAAGGATCTATGATAACCCTGAAACAAAAAAGTATGTAATCTCAGTTTTGAAGTGGTTTGAATGGTTTAAGAAGAATGTTTGAAGGGCTGGGTTGATTAAAGTTTTGCCCCTGCAGAATAGGAAGCAAAGTCAAAACCTGTGTCAGTTCTGAATCCAAATGCCATGAAGATGTCACCGAGAACTGCGAAATATATTTTTTCAGTGACAACATCGGTTCCATTTGTTTCTTCAGTAGTTGCATGATACATATTTCCGATCTTTCCGCATTTTGTGATGTTTTCAAGGTCACCCCAGGAAAGTGTGCCTGTAAGGTCAAGATGGGCAAATGAGCTTGTTCCTGTTGCGCTGATGATCGCTTTACCTGCACTTCTTCCTTCACCTTCACCGTCGTTCCAAACATTAATGAATTTATATTCACCTTCAATGTCAGTAAGCTGGGTATCCTCGATCTTAAAAGCAAGAATAAATCCGTTACCTGTTCCCATGTCAAGGATAACCACGGAACGATCATTTTCAGTAAAAACAAAGCCGGTAAATGTCCTATCATATTCATTGAGATAAACATCAACTCTTTTGTCATCTTCAGAATTTGCTGTCCAGTTTCCGCTGATGTCTCCAGATGTAAGTGGAAGGTTATCGGTCATATCTTCCGGAGCAAGTGGTTGAAGTTTACTTACTGTTCCAAGGTCTGTTGCATAGGCTTTTAACAAAAGAGATTTGTCCGAAGCAATTGAGATTAGTCCCCATTCCTTAATGTTGTCTGAGCCGTTTACAGGTTGATTAGAGATATTAATATAGACATAATCTCCGGCAATAGCTGCAAGGTTTCCTGTATAGCTTAATTCGCTTGTAATTCCAAAAGATATAGTATTGTTTTCGTTTCCAGTATCAAAGTTTGCCGCTATTACCTTATCGCTAAGCTCAACCGCATAGAAGTTGTTTTCTCCATCGGATATTTTGTACATTCCTGTGAGATCTTCGGTCATAACCTCGTAGTTGCCACCTGTTTCTTTCTGAGTTGTCTCGTTATAAGTATAGTAAGTTCCTTCAGCTTGATCTATTTCAAAAACCACAAGATCACCATGAGCCCCTGACCCGGCATAGGTGTTAACAATATTTTCATTGTCGGAGTCATTAGTTTCATCCTGAGTTTCTTCATCCTGCAGAGCTTCTTCATCAGTTTCATCATCGATCACACTGTTATCAGGAATTTCATTTTCATCGCTAACTGTGCTTTCATCGTTTGTGTTTGAGTCATCACTCTTATCGTTTCCGTTATCTCCACATGAAGTAAAGAACATCATTGAGATAAAAAGGGTTGTAAAAAGAACAAGCTTTTTCATAGTTTCCTCCAATTTGATAAATTACTCATGTATTTTACGTTTAATTATTTGTAATAACAAGAATATTTGAAATGTGGAGATAATGTGTATATAATTACGCACTTTTAATTTGGAGGTGACAATGAGGGTTCTTGTAATAATTCTGGCAATTTTTTTAATTACTTCCTGTGATGACGGAAAGATAAAAGTATCCGTAAAAAATGATGCTGAAAATAAAGCAGATACTGATGAGATTTCCGACACAGACGAAGAGAAAAATGATGATACGGTCGATTCAGTCTGTGGAAACTATATTGTAGAATTTGGAGAGAAATGTGACGGCGGAGTAAAAAACTGTGAAGAAATTGATGCAGAACTTTACATCGATAGCAATGCAGGGTGTAAAGATGACTGTTCAGGCTGGGACACTATTACTTGTGTGGAAAATCCATACGAATGCGGAAATGAAGTCGTCGAAGGAAATGAAGAGTGTGATGGCAACGCGGAATTGTGCACACAAATTGATCCTGATAAGTTTTCCGGAGGCCTAGCTAAATGTCTTGATAACTGTACGGGGTTTGACACAGTGACTTGTTATCTGATCGAAGTGCCCGACACGGATGCAGGAGATACAGGCAATACAGGAGACACGGGAGACACGGGAGACACGGGAAATACAGGCAACACGGGCGATACAGGTAACACGGGAGATACAGGAAACACTGGAAATACTGGAAATACAGGCAACACTGGAAATACAGGCAACACAGGCAACACAGGAAATACGGGAAATACGGGCAACACGGGAAATACGGGCAACACGGGCAACACGGGAAATACGGGCAACACGGGCAACACGGGAAATACGGGCAACACGGGAAATACGGGAGATACTTGCGGATCTGTTGAATTTGATGGGACATCAGGTTTTGTTGAAGTAGTCCATAACTCTGTTCTCGATTTAAGTGGTAGCTGGACCATTGAAGCATGGGTGAAACAGTATGATAATCAGGAACAGTCTCCAATATTGAGAAAAGGTTCGGTAACGACAGAGCCTGCTTATTATCTTTACGGTGATTATTTTTATTACTCTTATGATGAAACTCCACATGGCGGATACTATTACGATTCATCAACCAATGAATATGTGTCAACTGTAACTGTTCCCTCAATTAATGAATGGTATCATGTGGCTCTAGTAAGATCTTCTTCCCAGTTGAAAATATTTTATAACGGCGTTCTCGAAGAAACGGTAACGACAACAAATGTTCCGATGAATAACACTGAAAACCTGTTCTTCGGGACAAGACAGTCAAGTACGCCCTCCTTTTTCGATGGTTTGATAGATGAAGTCAGGATATCCTATTTTGAGAGGTATGGGTCTGATTTTACTCCGGAAAAACGATTTTCTGCAGATTACAGTACGATCGGACTGTGGCATTTTGAAGAAACGTCAGGAACAACAGCTTATAATGAGGTCGGATCTGGTCTTGATGGAACTTTAAAGGGTGGGGCCTCATGGAAATCTGAATGTGTTGATACATATGCTGTTCCTGACCCTGAGTTTGTTGATACAGTTGGCTCAAGCGAGGCGACCTCTGTCACATCTTCTTCAATGAAAGGAAATATTTATTCAGTAACCACAGCAAAAACAATTACTGAAATAGAAACTTATTTTAACTTTTCAGGAAGCGACACAGCTTACATAGACATCTATGAAGCGGAGACTCTGGATGGAGTATACAGCAACAAAGCAACATATTCTGTCGCTGTTACAGCAGGTTATCAAAGTTTTTACAGCACCGGAATAATAGACTTTGATTTGGAAGTAGGGAAATATTATTACATTGGAACAAGATGGAGTGGTAACAGTACTACGTATTACTTTTCAAGCTCAACATCGTCAGGGTTTACCACGAGTTTTGGAGAATGGGAGCGAGGTTATAACTGTTATGATTACTCAGGAATCAAGCCGGATGATATTGATTATGATTCTTATTCTGTCGGAGGGATTGCATATTATCAGAGAATAACGACTAAAAATCCTTAACTAAGATGTCTTTCAAGCATTGTTGCTAATTCTTTGTGCATAAAAGGTTTTCTTATGCTGTCTGTAAATCCGAATTGTTCGGGATCTGAAAAAACAGGATCTTTGGAATAGCCACTTGATGCAAAGATCTTTATGTCAGGGTATTTTTCTAAGATTGAAACAGCAATATCTTTCCCCCCTTTATCTCCCGGTATTGTAAGATCAAGGATCATAGCTTTAACAACATTTCCAGATGAATTCTGGTTATCAACGGCCATTGTTGCTTCAGCGCTGTTTTTTGTCACTAAAACTTCATAACCCATTGAAAGAAGCATCTGGGAAAGAATTTCCCTAATATGGTTTTCATCATCCATGACAATGATTTTTCCGCTTCCAAAATGATCATCGACAAAATTTTCTTCGATCTCTATCTGAATTTCATCTGACGCGGGCAAAAAAATGGAAAAAGTTGTCCCTTTGTTTTCTTTTGAATCTACAGTGATGGTTCCATTATGTTTCTCAACTATTGAAAAACATACGGAAAGACCAAGCCCGTTGCCTTGTTTTTTTGTAGTGAAGAACGGGTCAAAAATGTTTTTAAGCACCTCTTCGTGAATTCCGGGGCCATCGTCGACAAAATCTATCCTGATGTATTCTCCCGATTCAAGTGAAGAGTTGTTGCTGATAATTTGATTTGATGCAGATATTTTAATTTTGCCTCCGTCTGGCATAGCTTGAATAGAATTAAGAACGATGTTTTCAATCACCTGACTTATCTGGTTGCTATCAAAATCACAAAGTTTTAAATTTTTATCAATATTATGAGCTAATTTCAAAACTCAAACATCTCAGATTCTCAAAATCTCATCTTAATAGCGATTTGTATCATTGAATCTTATAGGAACAACCCTCAGAAACCCTTCTTTTTTAAGGGCTTACAGGGCTT
>Ga0222695_1000116_pt1 | contig 52960 bp, 47 predicted proteins | sample AntAcemetage1398_FD_179834 | JGI IMG/M metagenome (GOLD analysis project Ga0222695, IMG submission 179834) | Saline water microbial communities from Ace Lake, Antarctica - #1398 | ecosystem: Environmental > Aquatic > Non-marine Saline and Alkaline > Saline | place: Antarctica: Ace Lake...
ACCGCTGCCTTAAATTCATTACTGTGTTTCTTGTACTTCATTTCTTTTTCCTCCTCCTGTCTCTTAACACATTTTATTTATTTTTGTTGTCAAGAACAGGGGGACATTATAATTTTGCGTTTCATGTAATTAGCTTCTTTAGCTTTTTTAATCCAAACTTGATTATTAACGTAATTTTCAAATTTAGAAAAATGATTGTTGAACTTTTCTTTATGCTCTAAAAAAGTTTTGTCTTTTTTTATTTTCTTCAATTCTTTACTTTGCTCATCACTTTTTATTTTTTCAATGTAAACCATAACCTCTTTTTGAAGATTGATATGTCTTTCAACGCTAATTTCAACTTCTTTATGATCCCTATTGGTTTTTTTATTAATATCAAAAATAATTCTTTCAGAAAGTGATTTTTGTTCCAAAAGTTTTGCATTTAATTCATCTAAAGTTTTTGGATGTTTTTCTTTTAGCCAAATGGTGAGGTGATCCCCTCCGAAAAAAGTGGACAGTCAGTTAAGCCAAATTACACTATTTGAGAAAAGGTAATTAAAGGAGGCTAAGATGACGAACAAGAGACAACATTACGACAGAGAGTTTAAGATCAGGGCGGTAAAAATGATTCTTGAAGAAGGCAGAACAATAAGAGATGTAGCCGAGAGTCTTGATCTGAACTACCACACATTGCGTGACTGGAAGATTCAGTATGAAGAGAGAGGCAAAGAAGCGTTCAATGGGAATGGCGTTAAGGTTTATGGAAGCGACTCTGAAAAAGAGATAGCGAATCTGAAGAAAAAGATCCGACATCTTGAAATGGAGCGCGACATATTAAAAAAAGCCATGGCCATCTCCTTAGAAAGGTAGGAAAATTTAGGATAATGAAGGAATTGCACAATAAATACAGAATATTGGAGATGGCCGCATATTTAGAAGTGAGCAGTTCGGGCTATTATGAATGGTTAAATAGCAATGGCGGAAAGAAGCAGGAAGCGGATAAGACTCTGAAAGAAATCATCAGGCACGAATTCAGAGAATCGAAGGAAACATATGGTGTTGAACGCATGGTTGAAGTATTAAGATCTAAGGGGTTCAGGATCGGCAGACACCGCACCAGGCGTCTGATGAGAGAAGAGAATCTTATTCCGAAAGCCCGCAGGAAATTTAAAGTTACCACAGACTCGAATCATGACGATCCCGTAGCCGCAAACCTGCTGGAACAGGATTTCAGAGTTGATGAACCTGACAAAGTCTGGGTTGGTGATATCACCTATATCCCTACTGATGAAGGATGGCTTTATGTTGCTGTCGTTATTGATCTTTTCTCAAGAAAGATCGTTGGCTGGGCAATGTCTTCCAGAATAAAGAAGTCACTGGTTATAGATGCCTTTACTATGGCTGTGAACAGGCGTAAACCGAGTCCGGAACTAATCTTTCATTCAGACAGAGGAAGTCAATACTGTAGCAAAGATTTCAGGAAGAGATTAAAGTCAGTTAAAGCCGTTCAGAGCATGAGCGGAAAAGGAAACTGCTATGACAATGCAGTTGCTGAATCATTCTTTCATACACTTAAAGTAGAACAGCTTCACTGGTACCGGTTTTTAACGAGAGATTCTGCAAAAAGGGCTGTTTTTGAATTTATTGAGATGTTTTATAACAAAAAAAGATTGCACTCGTATTTAAATTTTAAATCACCGGAGCAGTTTGAGAAACTTTATCATTACGGAAGGTTTGGAAAATGTGCTTAACTTACTGTCCGGAAAAACCGGAGGGGATCAAGGGTATTGTTTATTGGAAACAAATCAAAATTCAACTCTTGGTAGAATTTCTTTGCTTTATCAAGTTTTTCCTGAGCTTCTTTTGCATTTTCTTCGGCTTCACTTTTAATAAATAACCAATATTTTGAAATTAGTTCTTCAGCACCAACTGAGAGTGGCTGATGGCACAGCAAGCAATTATCTCCAGATTCAGGATATCTATCTTTATTTTCCTTCTGCTTTTCTGCAAAATCTTTGGCTGCTTTAATAAAGTTTTTCCATTCAACCGTGCCAATCTCCTCAATTTTATGTGTATTGAAATTTTCAATTCCCTCTTTTTTAGCAATTATGTCTTTTTTATTACAGTCCGATACTGCATTTTCTACTTTTAAAAGGTATTCTTTTGTAAAATATTTATTAAGCTTTTGAATCTTATTCTTGTTATCACCCAACAACTCACTTATATTAACTGTATCTTTTATTTCCTTCTCTTTCCCTTTAATAGTTAAAGATAAGTCTTCATATTCTTTAATCAATTTTTCCTTTTTTACTTTTTCTTCAACAGAGAAAGGTGTGAATTTTCTAAGATCATCAATCTTTGTTTGAGCATTTAGATTAAGAATAATTGATTTAATTTCAGAATCTTCCTCAAATAACTCTGATAAATCTGTAGCATTATTACCCATTTCTTTTTTTTGAATATCTAAATTAAGTTTTTGCTCTATATTATTTATAACACTTGTAAAGTCAGAGAAAAAACTTAATCCCGCTGGACGAAATTCAAATTCGTTTTTTCGTTCAAGTTGACTTAACACACCCTTACCATCGAATACAGAGAACTGTTCAAATTCTGCGTTATCCTTTTCGTAATATGTTAGATGGGTAAGTTCTTTGTTTGAGGAAAAAGTGAATTTTGCATTTGTTGGTTTACTTTCAATATCTAAATGAATATTTCCCAAAATATCTTCTGGGGCTTTGGAGTAAAACACCTTTTTAAGCAACCTTACATATCCAGATTTACCAGAACCATTAACACCATAAATAACTGTAAGACTTGGTGAAAAGTCAATTACTTGATTCTCCAATAAAGCATTAACTCCTTCCACATTTTCAAGTTTAGTGAAAATTAAATCAGCCTTGTAGTTACTTTCATTATTTTCATTATTTTTGATTATGATTTCTGGTTTATCAGTCTTTTCTTTTAATTCCAACTCTTCAAGTAAATAGTTATATGAAGTGTCGATATCGCAATCTGGCACATTTTCCAGAAATAACGTTTTTTTCGCAATATATTTTGCCCAATAAGGTAATAAAGTAGCGAATTCAATCACTTCCGATTCAAGAGTTTCTACCTTTAACACTTCACCATTATTATTATTAAAATCTTTTTCTTTAATGGAATTCATCTTATTGCTCCTTTCAATTAATTTGAATATCGAAAAAGAATAACTTCAGACCACCAATTGTCAATTTAAACCACAAAAATCAAAAAAAGACCGGCCCTAACCTCAAAAACAAACAAAACAAAGCAAAATCAAACCCTTTCAACATACAGAAGGTGCCCAAGAATGAAAAATCCGTTGCCTATTGCATACAAAAGGTACTAGGGAATGAAGAATCCATTGCCTTGTGCATACACAAAGCACTAGGGAATGAAGAATCCGTTGCCATTTACATACAAAAGGTACTCAGTAATGAAAAATCCACTGCCTATTACATACAAAAGGTGCTCGGGAATGAAGAATCCGTTGCCTATTGCATACAAAAGGTACTCGGGAATGAAAAATCTACTGCCTATTACATGCAAAAGGTACTCGGGAATGAAAAATCCACTGCCTATTGCATACAAAAGGTACTCGGGAATGAAAAAGTCATTGTCTTCTATATACAAAAGGTACTCGGGAATGAAAAATTTGGTGTTTTAATTCCCTCGAATTCGGGGGAATTGAGATCGGAACTTCACTATTCCCTTAATTCTAATGTTACTGAATTCCGTAATATTAACCGTCTGAAGGACGGTGCTTACTTAGCCCGCGGTTGCAGACGAAGTCGTAGGCCCGGGGTCACCCCATACCCACAACTACGGATCTACTGAAAAAGATCTTCGGTCTTTCTTCAACTTCAAATCCCTCTTTTTCGAGCTTACCGATCATTTCTTTAAAAGATTCTTCCGAGACATGGAACTTCGGTTCAACTATGAGAATTTTTCCACCTGAATTAAGAAGTGATTTCAATTCACTGAAAAATTTATCCTGATCGGGAACTTCATGAACCATGTAGAAGGCAAGGACGAAATCAACTTTATCTGTGACTCCAAGCCTATCTTTTTGACATTTATGGAGCTGAATTTTTTCTTCCAGTTGTGTCCCAACTATCTTTTTCCTCACTTTTTCAAGCATTCCTTCCTGCAGATCCGCAGCTATGACATTGACCGTCCTGTCACACATCTTTGCGATTTCCACAGAGAAAAACCCCGGTCCGCATCCAACATCAAGAACTGTCATACCGCTTTTTATATATGGTTTGAGCATCTTTGAGGGTGATTGCACCAGTTTCCTTATGAAAACATCAAGCGCTTCTGCCCTTTCAACGGGACAAATCCTGTTTTTGTCTTCCATTTTATTCTCCACCAATTGTCATCATTGTTAACTTTACTCATTATTTCAAACAGATACCAAATGTCAAAATAAACGGATCGAAAACTGTCCTCTTCGCTTTTATAACGTCTAATCTTTTTCCTTTGATTTTCTACCGCACTATCTCTATAATGAGCTTGATATTTATATTGGAATTTTTAATCACTGAATTCACAGGAGAACAATAATGAAAAGACTTCTTTTCGCTCTTTCTTTTTTTATCCTTTATTTTTCACTTTCTGCATCTGATACAAAATGGGTTTATGTGGGGGATCCGGGGTTTTCAGCTGGGTATGCCGATTACACATCACTTGCTATTGACAGTTCAGGAACGCCCTTTATCGCATTTAAGGATGTTGGTAACTCAAACAAAGCCACTGTCATGAAATTCAATGGCACAGACTGGGAAAACGTCGGAACAGCCGGATTTTCAGCTGGGTATGCCGATTACACATCACTTGCTATTGACAGTTCAGGAGCGCCTTTTATCGCATTTAAGGATGTTGGCAACTCAAACAAAGCCACTGTCATGAAATTCAATGGCACAGACTGGGAAAACGTCGGAACAGCCGGATTTTCAGCTGGTTATGCCGATTACACATCACTTGCTATTAACAGTTCAGGAACGCCTTTTATCGCATTTAAGGATGTTGGTAACTCAAACAAAGCTACTGTCATGAAAATTTTTAAATATATAGATAACATAGAGGACAGTCAGATTGGAACATATTGTGATGCTTACGGTAACGGTGGAAAACGAATCATTGAAGGGTACGACGATGGTGATCCTGAAGGTATTGCCAACAATGGGATTCTTGAAGAAGGTGAAATAGATTCAGCAACTTACATCTGCTACGCCGAAGACAGCCCCGACAGACACAATTCAATTATTTCAACTGACAGTGAAGTCGGAACAAGTTGTGACGCTTACGGTAACGGAGGACAGCGTGTCAGAACAGGTCTTGATGATGGTGATCCGTCAGGAACCACAGACAACAACATTCTTGAAGATGGCGAAGTTGAATCAACAATTTTCGTCTGCAACGGCACAGATGGTGCTGACGGCACAGATGGTGCTGACGGCACAGACGGCACAGACGGCACAGATGGTGCTAACGGAACAGATGGTGCTGATGGAGCTGACGGAACTGATGGCACAGACAGCACAGATGGAGCTGACGGAACTGACGGAGCTGACGGAACTGATGGTACAGACGGTCAGAACACACTTGTTAATTCTCTTGAAGAACTGGCAGGAGATAACTGTATAGACGGCGGAATCCGTCTGGACAGCGGAATCGATAAAAATAGTGATGGAGAACTATCAGAAGATGAAGTTCAAAACACATCTTATATATGTAGCGGATCTACCGGAAAAAACGGCAGCGGATGTTCAATTACTGAAATAGATAACAACTATTCTGCTTTCTTTTCGGAAACAACATCTTTTATAAAAAAGATTATCCTGTGCCTTTTTTAAAATTTCCCTATGGTTGCCCCTTTTCCATTTTCCGTTATAATGAATCGCTAAAACTTTTTATGGGAAATAGAAATGCAGGGATCATGGAACTTCAAGGGTCTTGAGATACGGTTTTTAGAGAAAAAGGATTTTAAGGATATTGCAGATTTTTTGCAGGATAAGGATGTGGCAGAATTTCTCTGGTTTACTCCAATAGATGAAAAAGGAGTTAATGATTATTTTGAATCGCTTTATGAACTACTGTCATTTGATCTTGGCATGGGGGAAACTCCTAAGAATCCAGTGTTTTCAGTTTTTAAGGATGGTGAGTTCCTGGGTGTTGTAGGGATAGAACAGCTTGATGGAGCACCAGACGACTACAATATCGGCTACCAGCTCAAAAGATCATCCTGGGGAAAAGGTTACGGTACGATCTGCTGTGAATTTCTCATCCACTATGCAAAAGAAAACCTCAAGGCATATAAACTTTTTGCCGACTGTATGAGCGGAAATATCGGCAGTGCAAAAGTGCTGACAAAAAACGGTTTCACCTTTGAGGGAAGACTGAAAGATAGATACTTCAAAGATGGAAAACATTACGATAACGATTATTACGGGTTGAAGGTTTAGGAGGCTCCATGAGATATATTCTTTTTATTGTACTTGTAATTTTTGTGGTTTCATGCGGAAACACCAACACTACCGTTAAAAATAATGATGATGAAGGAGCGGACAGTACAAACGTAACAAACGACACAGACTCTGGGAATACGGGTAACACGGGTAACACTGGAAACACTGGAGATACTGGAGATACTGGCAACACCGGAGACACTGGCAACACCGGTAACACTGGAAACACTGGAGATACTGGAAACACTGGAAACACTGGAAATACTGGAAATACTGGAAACACCGGAGATACCGGAAACACTGGAAATACTGGAGATACTAGCACTTTTACTTTCACTGTTGCTTCATACAATCTGCTGAACGTTTTCGATACTGAATGTGACGGAGGTTATGATACTAATGGTGATTGTTACGACTATTACGTAAGAACTATTTCTGAATTTAACGATCAGATTTCAACAAGAGCGGCATCGATCAGAACTATAAACAGTGACATTCTCATTATCGTTGAGATAGAAGATATTGATTCCGGGAATCCACTTTTAACTGCACTTTCTGACATTTACGATGAGGTTTATATTTCCAGTAAAGGTTCAGGAACTCATAATCTCGGTGTTTTGACAAAGGGACATATTTCACAGATAAAAACTTATGGAGATACACAGTTAATAAGGCCGAGTGGAGGAACAACCTACTTTACACGTGAATTCCCTGAAGTTCACATAGATCTTGGTGGTCAGGAAATAATCGTTTTCCCGGCGCATTTTAAAGCAAAGTCAAATGATGATCCGGAAAGAAGATTGCTTGAAGCGCAGAAGGCTGCTGAAATAATAAATCAGACCGCAACAGACAATCCGGATGCTATCATAATTCTTGGTGGAGATCTCAACGATGAACCTGGATATCCACCTATCACTGCTCTTGAAAATGCTTCACTTTTAAGAACGGAAAGTGACATTAGCCCGGAAACTGATCAGTGCACTCACAACTATGGGGGATGCAGCAGAATTGACCATATCTTCCTTTCCCAAAATGCGGCAGGAAGCTATGTTACAGGAACTGCCACAGTTATTGAAGATGGTGGCTGTGGTTATGGAGATCACTGTCTTGGAAGCTCCGATCATGCTGCGTTAAAAGCTACTTTCTCAGTAGGTGTTGCAACAGACCCTGATCCCGATCCTGATCCTGATGAAGTTTCAATTTACTCTCTTAAGCGAAATTTAGTTGCTGACGATACATCCGTAAAAATATCCGGAGTTGTAACAGCTGTTGATGGAAATTCATTTTTCATTCAGGTCAGCTCCAATGATCAAGATCCAGTGTTAAAGGAAAAATACAGCGGCATCTTGATCTATATTCCAGATGAGATCACTCCATCATTCTCAATTCCCCAGATTCTTGATACGGTTACCGTTACGGGAGTTAAGACGACATATTATGACGCGATTGAAATAGAAGAGGTAAGTGATGTTGTTATCACTGGCTCTGTTTCTTCTTTTTCACCGGTCTATCTGTCTCCTTCATTAGCTCAGTCATTTGAATATGAAGGAGTCTTTGTTGATGTCGGCTCTGTCACCGTTGCTGAGGGATTTGACCTGCATAACGCTTTTAAAGTTACCGACGACCTCATTGTAGATGACGACATCTATACTCTTAGCCCTGAGCCTCAGATCGGAGAGAACTATTGGATAAAGGGAATTATGAAATATTCTTTTGAGGCTCACAGACTTTTGCCGAGATTTTATTCAGATGTGGTTAAGAGCGATCTCTAAACTGCATTAAAATCTGGCTTTCTTTATCATTTTGCTATAAATTTCACTCATGTTTATTGTTGGTAGCCCTTTTTTTTACGTAACCGTATTTTTCATCGGTTTATTTTTTGTTTTACTTAAAAAAAAGAGGTCTATTGCGTTCAAAGTTATCTTTGTAAACATTATCATTGCTTTAACTCTCATTTCCATCTTCGACTCTATTGCGATCATGATGTTTGTCAAAGCTGATGACTTTAGAGTTCAGAACAACTTTTATCACCATGGGCTCAAGCCAATGATAAATGAAAAAATAAACTGGAAAAGCGACAAATACTCCCAATATCAGATATTTACCAACAATCTTACTTTTGTTGACAGCAGCATTCGTATCGTTCCACTGAAAAAAAAGGGAAAACGTGTTCTTTTTATGGGCGACAGCTTCACTGAAGGTGTTGGCTTTCCATGGAAAAAAACAATGGCCGGAATATTGAGTAAAAAGTTTGAATCTCAGGATACAGAACTACTTAATGCCGGAGTTATAAGCTACTCTCCCAAGATCTACTATCTAAAGACCAAATATCTGATTGAAAAAGGACTGGAATTTGACGAATTATTTGTTTTTATTGACGTTTCGGATATCATTGATGAGGTTGTTTATGATTACTTTGTTCCGAAAAAACTTACTGAAAATGAGAAATTTCTTGAGCCTGTCATCAACTTTTTCACTAAAAACTCTTTTATATATAGGAACTACAGGATAAGATACATAATTGATCAGAAGAATCCGTATCATGAACTTTCTAACTACTGGGGAGGGCTTGATGACTTTTACAAGCTTAAACCGAAGTGGCCTTACGATAACAAAGCTTACAAGCTTTATGGAGAAAAAGGGATTAAACTTGCTAAGGAACATATGACACAGCTATATGAGCTCTGCACAAAACACAATATAAAGATACATATCACAGTGTGGCCGTGGTCTGACCATATAAAAGAAGCCAACGGATACAAACAACTTGAGATCTGGAAAAAATTCTCGGAAAAGAAAGACATTCACTTTATGGAACTTTTCTCACTTTTTGAAACTGTACCAAAAGATAAGGTGGATGAGTACTTCATCTCGCAGGACATTCACTGGAGTGAAAAAGGCAACAGATTTGTTGCTGAACATATGTGGAAAATGATTAATTATAATGAAGGAGAATCAAATGAATCTGCTACGAAAAATTAATTCGGAAAAAATCGCAGGGTACATTGAACAGCTTGTAAAGATTCCCTCGCCCACTGGCTTTACAACTGAAATAAAGGACTTTCTTATTGATTTTGCAACGAAGAACAACATCAGACATGAAGTTACAAAAAAAGGTGCTGTTATGTTCCATCTGGGACCTGACAAAAAGAATGGAACTTATTTTGCCGCTCATATCGACACACTTGGAGCAATGGTAACAGGCGTTTCGGAAAAAAGAGTTAAAGTCACTCCACTTGGCGGATTCCCCGGCATGTATATCGTCGGTGAAAAATGCACAGTGCACACAAGAAACGGAAAAACTTACTACGGAACTTTTCTTCCGGATGATCCTGCCGTTCATGTCAATAGTAAGATCAAAGATATGAAACCTGATTACAACAATTGCTCTTTGAGAATGGACATTGATATAAAGGATGATAAAAAACTATCTGACTCAATAAGTGTCGGTGATTTTGTGAGCTTTGACAGTGGGTTTAGAAATACAAACGGATACATAAATTCACGTCATCTTGATGATAAGGCATCTGCCGGCATCTTTTTGCATCTGAGCACAATTTTAAAGGAAGTTGAAAGTGAAATGACTGACAGCGTAACCTTCTTTTTCAATGTTACAGAAGAAACAGGCCAGGGAATTGCCGGAATGCCTAAGAACAGTGACCTTATCGTCGTTGACATGGGTGTTGTCGGTGAAAAACCCGCAGGAAGCGAAAAATGTGTCAGCATCTGCGCAAAAGACAGTTCAGGACCATATAACTACGACCTGACGAACGAGCTTATAAGTACCGCAAAGATCAACGAGATCGATCATAAAATTGATGTGTTTCCCTTCTACGGATCAGATGGCTCCGCTCTTCTACGCTCATGCAGTGATTCAAGAGTCGCACTTATCGGACAGGGAGTCGATGCAAGCCACGGATACGAAAGAACACACGTCTCCGGTCTCATGGCAACCGCTTCATTAATACTTGCTTATATTTTTAAGGGATAGCACCTTATTGATATCACTTTTTCCTTTTACTTAGACTTTTCTTCTTCTTTTCCGGGATTTCTTTGTAATTGTCCTTTGTTGAAACTTTAACTTCTGTCTTTTTCTCAAGTGCAACTCTTGCATCACCTGATATTTTACCACCTTCTTTTGCCGCATCTTCATTTTCGTCAAAACCTTGAGTATCCTTTGTTTTGGCAATTTCTGTAGTTGACGCTTCTCCAAGCATAGTAAAAATTAGTTCAAGATCTGTCATATGATCCCTGAGATTTTCTTTCGGGTTGGTCAACGATTTAAAATCTTTGTATTCAGAAGGAGTCATCCCGAAAGTTGCCCTACTGATTTCTGCTGTCAGAATCGAATATTCTCGCTGCTCTTTTACTCCACGCTGTTTCCACTCCTCAGTAAGTTCGTCTCTGACGGCAATTCCACGCACCCTTTTTTCTATCCAGTTTTCAGAATAACCTTTCTGCCTGTATATCTCGCGCATTCTCTGCGAAGCAATTTCAGGATTTTGAATCTCTTCCAACCGCTCATAACCAACTTTTGCAAGCCATCTTTTAAAAGGCTCTGCCTTTGGCGACGGTATTGATTGTATAATGCGTAAAAGCCCTTGTGTGTCAGCACAGTCAGTTTTATAAAATTTTCCGTCAACAGACTGCATTTTCAGTTGACTACAAATTGTAGTCAACTTAGAATCTTCTTTTTTTAGCCTTGTTTTTAAAACACTCCAATATTTTCTCGCATTTGGACTATCCGTCAGAATCTCAACTACATCAACAATTGAAAAATACCACTTCTCTTCCTTCTCACTCCAAACAGAACGTACCTTTTTCTGCTCAAAAATTTTTATTGCTGTTTCTTTTGTCATTTCAACACCTCAAGAAATTTTTCATTTCATCTTACAGCTCAAATTAACAGTTGTCAAATTTTCGTCTGAATTCCATTTTTAAGACTTGCAGTTTTATTTTTCTACGCCTTGTAGATCTTCTCGTACTCAATTGCTGAATGTTTCCAGCTGAAATCCTTTTTCATTCCGGCTTTTTTCATCTTGAGGATGTGAGGTTTTCTATCAAAATAGGTGCTGACTGCCCAGCCGATAGTGTCATAGATAGAGTTAGGTGTAAGATTGTCAAACTTGAATCCTGTTCCTTTTCCGGTTTGTTCATCATATTGTTCAACTGTATCTGAAAGTCCACCGGTATTTCTAACTATCGGAATGGTTCCATATTTAAGGGAATATATCTGATTTAGTCCGCAGGGCTCGTATCTTGAAGGCATTATGAAAAAATCACTCCCCGCTTCAATGAGATGAGCAAGTCTGTCATTATAACCGATGTGAACTCCGGCTTTTCCAGGCATTTTCGACGTAAGTTCATCAAAGTGTTTTTCAAGAACAGGATCTCCACTTCCAAGAATAACAAAATGAACGGACATAGTGTTAAGGATCGATTCAATAGCTCCGGATAAAACATCAAGTCCTTTCTGATCTGCAAAACGACTGACGACACCTACTATGGGGAAATTTTCATCAGGGTTCAGCCCCATTTCCTGTTTAAGCGCCTTTTTGTTTTTCTGTTTAGCTCTGATGTTACTTTGAGAATAATTACCGGGAATAAGTTTATCACTTTCCGGATTCCATTTCGTGTAGTCAACACCGTTTAAAACACCAGTAAAATGTGAACCTCTTTTTTTGAGAAACATATCCATGCCGTAGGAATGTTTTCCATTTGCAACTTCATGTGCATAAGTCGGACTCACTGTTGTTATATAATCTGCAAAATAGATCCCGCCTTTGAGAAGGTTCACTCTGCTGTGGTCTTCAAATATTTCGGAAGTGAAATTTTCCCATCCGAAACCCATATAGTTGTAATCAGCAGCCGGATAGACTCCCTGATAACCCAGATTGTGAATTGTGAGAACTGCCTTTGCCTGACCGATACCGGAATCTTCCCAGTCCCAATGCTTCATATAGGCCATAACGGGTGCTGTCTGCCAGTCATGTCCATGAACTACATCCGGTTTAAAGTCCATGTCTCGTAAAAGCTGTAACGCAGCTCTGCTGAAAAAGCAGTATCGAAGTGCATTATCGTGATAATCATTGTTATTAGAATCACTGTAAATTCCATCACGACTGAAATACTTATCGAATTCAATAAAGTAGTATTCAATTCCACCGGAAACTGTTTTTCGGACTGCACACCACTCTTCTTTTCCGGCTCCCATCCACACACCCATGGATTTAAAAAAAGGCTTTATTTTTTTTATTCCTTTGAGACAGCGATAATAAGGTAAAATAACTATGACTTTGTGTCCTGATTGATCCAAAGCTTTAGGAAGTGACCCCACTACATCTGCAAGACCACCGGTCTTTACAAAAGGCTCTGATTCTGAAGCGATCATTGCAATCTTCATTTTATCTCCTAAACTTTAGATCTTAAAGAAACGGAATTCCACAACGCAAGGATTGTAGCTTTTAGAAAAAAATATTCAAGAAGAATCAGCGAAATCTTTATGATTTTTCTGTCATTGTATAGATAGATATAAAATCTGTTTCAACTTTAGAACAGAAAGTCTGTTTTTGTTTGTTTCTGACCTGAATTTAATTTGACTTTGTCACCCTTCATGCTTAATTTGAGCGCGTGTTGTTCAACTTTTCTCAACAGGAGACTCTGATGGATTTTATGAAAAACCTAAAAATCAAGGCTGTAAACGCCCAGAAAACAATCGTATTTCCCGAAGGTTCTGAACTGAGAACCTTAAAAGCTGCTAAAATAATTATCGAAGAAAAAATTGCCAAGGTTATACTTATTGGAAAAGAAACCGAAATTACAAAAAATGCAACTGATCTTGACATCAAACTTGAAGGAATGGAAGTGATCGAACCGGCAACAAGCAAATATCTGCATAATTTTGCAGAATCTTTTCATGAAATCAGGAAAAAGAAAGGAATAACTGAAGAGCAGGCTCTTGAAACTATGAAAGACGAAGTTTATTTCGCAACCATGATGGTTCATCAGGGACTTGCAGACGGACTTGTAAGCGGAGCTGTTCACTCAACCGGAGACACAATAAGGCCCGCTCTCCAGATAATAAAGACAAAACCTGGTATAAAAGTCGTTTCAAGTGTCTTTGTAATGATAGTTCCCCACTGCGAATACGGCTGTGGTGGAATGTTCACCTTCGGAGACTGTGCTGTTAATATTGATCCAACTTCTGAAGAACTTGCAGAAATAGCAATCTGTTCAGCCAAGACTGCAAAAGATCTCTGCGGAATAGAACCTAAAGTTGCAATGCTTTCTTTTTCAACTAATGGCAGTGCGAAACATCCATATGTTGACAAAGTAACAAAAGCGACTCATCTTGTAATGGAACGTGCTCCTCACATTCAGATCGAAGGTGATCTTCAGGCAGATGCTGCAATTGTTAGTACTGTTGCAAAAACAAAGTGTCCTGACAGCAAAATTGCCGGCAAGGCAAATGTGCTTATATTTCCCGACCTTCAAAGCGGCAACATTGGATATAAACTCGTTCAGAGACTTGCCAATGCAAAAGCAATCGGACCTTTTCTTCAGGGAATTGCAAAACCTGTAAATGATCTTTCAAGAGGCTGCTCTGTTGATGATATTGTAAATGTAGCTACCATCACAGCCGTTCAGGCAGATATAGAAAAATAAATTAGTCTTCAGACATATAGGCTTTTTCAATCAAAACAGGCTCAACGGGAACATCATCAAACCATTTCACTGTATGTGTTTCAACATCAGTAATGGCATCAACTGTTTCCTGACCTTCAACAACAATACCAAAAGCAGCATAGTTGTCATCAAGGCTCGGACATTCATCGTTACAGATGAAAAACTGACTTGTAGCACTGTTGGGGTCCTGTGTTCTTGCCATTGAAAGAACATACTTATTATGTTTAAGATCTGGATTTATCTCAAGTTTTATAGGTTCATCCAGTGGAGCCTTTTCAAACATCCCCTTAAGCATTCCACCGCCCTGAATTACAAAGTTCTTAATAACTCTGTGAAAGATGAGCTTGTTGTAGTATCCGGCCTCGACATGCTTTATAAAATTCGCAACTGTAGCTGGAACATCTTTGCCGTACAGACCTATCACCATCCTTCCTTTTGTTGTTTCAAAAACCGCTTTTTTTGTTATTTCCATTTTCTCCTCCGGGAAAAAGTACATAAAAGATACGTGGCATAATAAAGCATATTTTTTATTTTATCAACAGATAGTCTGAAATTTTCTTGTTAGCTTGTATTATATATGCTATTTTCTGAGTTATGTAATCCTTAATTAATTTAAAGGAGAGAGCTTTAATGTTTGCTATTATTTCAGGTGAATTTAAAAAGATTTTTACGGCATCATTGATCCTGATGTCTGTAACAACAATTTTCGGACTTAACCCTGAACACAATATGAATCGGTTCAACATTGAATGTTTCGATTCTTCTGACGGCCTGCCTCAAAATACAGTTGCGGATATTTTTCAGGACCGTGGCGGATACATGTACTTTGCAACTCAGGAAGGTGTTGCCAGATACGACGGTGTTAATTTTGAACTTATCAAAACTGAGGCTCTTTCACAAAACACATCTTCTATTGTTTCTCCTGGTACAGACAACCTGCTCTTTGGCACTGCAGCCGGAATAAACAGTTCAAAGGATGGTGAGAATGTTCTGCCTGACTACTTTGTTAGAGATCTTTTCCATATGCCTGATGGAACACTCTGGGTTGCCACATACAGCTCGGGAATAATCAGACTTAATCCAAATGGAAAGAAGGACACTTTCACAAAAGAGAATAAAAAAATAAACTCAAATGTCATATCTAAACTTGCCGTTGATTCAAAAAACAACATTGTTGCCGCAACGCTCGAAGGAGTCAGTATTTTAAAGAATGATCAATTTGAGTCAGTTGAAGGCATCTATGCTTTCACATATGATCTCGCAAAAGACAGTAGAGGCTGGATATGGGCTGCAACAGACAGAGGACTTGCACTTATTAAAGACGGCAAACTTGACTATATCTATAAAAAGGAAGATGGACTGCCAACAGAAAAACTGAGATCTGTCGGCAGTGACTCACAGAAAACTGTATGGATAGGTACTGAGAACGGCGATATTATCAGGTTTCACAAGGGAAAGTTTTCTCAACTGCCGAAAAAGGTCAATAAAAAACTTGGTGCAGTGATAAATATTTTTGAGGACAGAGAGAACAACATCTGGTTTGGAGCAGAAGTTACAGGAACTTGCATAATCAGAGAAGGAACCCTTTTCCAGCCTGGGATCAATTCAGGAAATATTCGCTCAATAACACAGAAAAAGGACGGCTCTATCTGGGCTGCAACATTTGGCGAAGGAATAAAGGTTCTCACAAAAGACGGACCTCTTAACTATGATACAACTTCCGGACTGAGGACAAATAGCATATCAAGCGTATTTGCAGATAGTCAGGACAGAGTCTGGATCGGAACAAGAGGAAACGGTGTTCAGATCAACGTAGATAAAAAGATCGTTGATCTTGCTTCAATGACCGACAACTTCTCCGTTGCAAATCCTGTTTCTCCAACTATGTTCTTTGAAGATTCAAGGGGTAACATATGGATCGCTGACAGACATTCCAATAAGCCGGTCTATGTCTGGAAAGACGGAGTACTTGATTCTTACAGCATCATGGATGGAGAACTCTCTGTTCTTGATATTGCAGAAAATAGTAACGGAGAAATATTCCTCGTGACAATAAAAAGAGGGGTCTTCAAGTTCGACAATCTCAAAAAGACTTTTAAAAGAATAAATGCTCTTGACGAATTAAAAGCTTCCAGTCTTTTTATTGACAAGAAGGATCGTCTCTGGATCACAACCTTTTCTGATGGGATAATAATTCTTGCCAACGGAGATCCGGTAAAATTTGACGAGAAAAAAGGGCTTTATAACAACACTGTGCATGATATTGTTCAGGACAACAACGATTCTCTCTGGTTTTCGACCAACAGAGGAATCTTCACAATCTCTTTCAAGGACATGGAAGAGTTTATATCCGGAAAGAAAACGGACGTTCCCTACCGTCTTTTCAAAGAAGAAGATGGAATGGTCGCCGGAGAATGTAACGGAGGCTCGCAGCCATCAATACTTAAAGCAAATGACGGAACGATCTGGGTTCCGACGATTAGCGGAATTGCAACGATCGATCCGGACAGACTTGAAGTTCTTATTGAAATACCACCTGTGAAAATAACCGGAGCTGTAATCGACAATGTCAAAACTATTGACCTAAAGGGAAAAAAAGAAATAAATATTCCGGCAGGAACAAGAAGTGTTGAGTTTCTATATACTTCGCTTTTCTTTTCCCATCCGGAAAAAGTTGAGTTCAAATTCAAACTTGAAGGTTTTGAAAACCAATGGAATATGGCGGGAAAAAGAAGAAATGCAACATATACAAATATCTCGCCCGGCACTTATAGATTTCTGGTAAAAGCATTTTTAAGTGACTCACCTGAAAATTTTTCAACAGGTACAATTGCAGCAGAGTTTGAACCATATCTCTATCAGGACCAGAGATTCAGAGCCTTTATTGCTGCACTGCTCCTCCTTATAATTCTTGTTGCATACAACATGAAGATCAGAATTCACAAAATGAGAGAAAAAGAGCTCACAGATATCGTCAGCAAAAGAACTGAAGAGCTCGTAAAGGCAAACGAGAAGCTTAGAGAATCCATCCTCAAAGATCCTATGACCGGTCTATGTAATCGAAGATATCTTTTTGAAATTGAACAACCCAGATTTGAAAGAAAACTGTTTATAGAAAAAAACAACTCAGAGATTACAGAAGATTCTGACGCTATAAGAGTTCCTCAAGCTACCGATAAAGTTACGGGTCTTTTTCTCATTGACATTAACAAGCTTAAGAAAATAAACGAAAAGTTCGGTTACGATTTTGGAGACAAACTTCTCATTAAGTTCGCCGAATCATTGAAAAATAGCGTGAGAAAAGATGACCTTGTTGTCCGTTGGGGTGGCGATGAATTCCTTGTAATTCTAAATAACACCAACTACGGGCATCTTTCAAATTATGCAAAAAAAGTCGTTGATATCACAACTCAGGGAATTGATGTCAATGAAGAAAGAAACGTTAAGCTTAATCTTTCAATCGGATATGCTTCGATGCCTTTCTATTCAGGGTCAGGATCACTGAATTTTGAGGAGAATCTTCTTATGGCCGACATGGCTCTTTTCAAATCTCTTTCGGATGATTCTAATAAAATAAAACAGGCTGTTCCTGGAAACAACATTCCTGACAAAGAAAATATATCAAGATTTATGAAGAATATTGATGAAGGCATTGAGCAGGATTTTTTCAACATCGTGAATATCTGAGAGAACTATCGCTAAGATGAAGATTTTTACTTTCTATCTTTTTCTATTTCTTTTTCCATCAATTCATGCAATTGATTCATCAAAGACTCTAGATTCATTTATATATGAATTTTATGACTCTTCCAACGGACTTCCTCAAAACAGCGCAAACTCTTTCTCTCAGAATTCAAAAGGATTTATGTATGTTGCAACCCAGGAAGGTATTGTTAAGTTTGATGGTCTTAAAATGGACATTTTCGATACTACGAATATCACTGACCTTCCGTCAGATCTCATCCGAAAAGTTGTTATCAACAACAACGATCAGCTTTTTGTTGCTACTGACAAAGGACTGAACTTTTATTCCAGCTCCGGAGAACTGATCGAAAACTTCAAGGGGAAAGATAATATAAATAATTCTGATGTTACAGATATCTCTCTTACAGATGACAGCGATCTGCTTTACGGTGTAATTAGAGGTAAGGGTATTTTTAAAATTGAACTCTGCATTCCGGACAATGTTCATTTCTTCACACCTGAGAATGAAAAAATTTCGTCAAATAACATCAATGCTGTTAAGGCTTTCTCAAACGGCGATGTCTATGCTGCATCAAGAACCGGTATGTTTTATCTCAAAGACGATATCTTTATCAAAGTCAAGGGCAGTAACGATTCTTTTTCTTCAATAACAAGAGATCTTACAGGAAACATCTGGGCAGCAGGAGATAATGGTCTTTACATAATAAATAAAGGAAAGATCAAAAAACATTTCGGCGTTAATGACGGTCTGCCGTTTAAATACATATCTAAAGTTTTCGTTGATTCTACCGGAACTATCTGGTTTGGTTCAGCGATAAGCGGGCTTGGAACTTACAGAAACGGAAAATTTAATCCGATATATAACATTAATGGCAATAAATTCAAGAACATACTTGCCATATTTGAGGACATGGAAAAAAACATATGGATCGGAACTGCAATTGATGGATTCTGTATTATAAAGGATAGACGCATAGTTGACTCGAAGCTTAAAAATCATCTTATACTGGGAATTACTAGAGACACCTCAGGAAATATCTGGGCGAATTCTCTCGGGAAAGGTGCCATTAAATTGACGAAGAACGGAGAAACAAAACTGATAAATGATGTTATCGGATTTGATCTTTACACCATACTTGGAGACTCCAAGGGAAGAGTATGGATCTCATCAAGAAACAGAGGCATCTATATTTCAAAAGACAAAGCAACCTTTCACGGAGTTAATAGCTACTTCTCCACAGATGACAAGTTTCCTCTAAATCCATCTGTTCTTTTTGAAGACAGTCATAAAATGATCTGGTCTAACGACAGAGACAGGGAATCTACTATTTTCAAATTCTTCGGAAAAAGCATGAAGGTGTATCAACTGCCTGTAGAAAACGCTGCAATAACAGATATCGTGGAAAACTCAAACAGTGAAACGATCGTAGGGACCAAACAGAAAGGCATCTTCAAATTTGATCATGTTTCAGGCAAATTTGTTAAAATAAACATCTACCAATCCCAGTTTTTTGTTCACAACATGTACTTTGATTCAAAAGACAGACTCTGGATATCAACCCACGATGGAATTCTTATCTATATCGATGGCGACATCATTAACCTCAGGCTCGAGAACGGACTTTTTGATGATACTATTCATGCCGTAGTTGAGGATAAGCTTCATAGTTTTTGGTTTACAACAAATAAAGGTGTTTTCAGCATTAACTCAGAGGAAATTGAATGCTTTCTTTCCGGAGACTGTATAAAAGTCAATCCGACCCTTCTCAATGAATCAAATGGAATGCCTTCCAGAGAATGCAACGGTGGGGTAAAGCCTTCAGTGATGATTACTGAAAAAGGACAGTTTTGGATTCCAACTATTAAAGGAATGGTAAAGATCGATCCTTTAAACAGCCGCAAAATTGAGACAATGGCACCCCTTTCATTCACCTGGCTTGTAGTTGATAATAATGATAAAACCCAAAGACGAATCCATGACACCGGGGAAATTGATCTTCCTCCAAAAACAAAAAGTGTTGAGATCCACTACTCTTCTCCCGGATTTTCAAATCCCGACAATATCCTTTTTGATTATTCTCTGAATTCTGAGCAGGTTGTAAAAAGCTCTAAAAGGAGATTTGCCACCTTCAATAATCTGGATCCCGGTTCATACAAGTTTAAAATTAAAGCTTATATAAATGGCCAGAAATTTAGCAAATATCAGACCAACGAGTTGGTGTTGAATATTAAAACTCCGTTCCATCTTACAGATAAATTTAGATTTGCTTCAGTAGCTTTAGGTTTCATTGTCCTTTTTACGTTATTTTTAATGAACAAAAGATTTGTAAGAAAGCGTGAAGATGAAATGCTGCGAACCATAAATGAAAAGACTTTTGAACTTCAGCTTATTAACAACGAACTTAAGGAAGCTGTTGTAAAAGATCCACTTACGGGTCTGAAAAACAGACGATTCATGTTTGAATTTGAGGAGGATAATATCCTTGCTTTCATAGATTCAAAAGAACGCTCCACTCATTTACTTGAAAACAGGATCGATTCCTATAGAAAAGAATCTGTTTTTGCTATTCTGATGCTGGATATCGACCTTTTTAAGAGAATAAATGATCTTTACGGTCACACTACAGGTGATCTGGTTCTTGTGGCTTTTTCCAAGATCCTGACTGAATCCATAAGAACAGATGATGTCGTTATAAGGTGGGGTGGCGAAGAGTTCATAATCCTTTTAAAAAATATCCGACGGGAAAAAGCAACGGAAGTAGCTGAAAAAATCAGAAAAAACATTGAGAGCTCCCCTTTTAAAACAGAAAGTGGAAAAACTGTCTGGGTAACAGCTTCAATAGGTATGGCTTTCACTCCTTTCTTTGATCATGCTCCTAATCTTATGGGCCTTGATAATATCATATCCATCACTGATCTGGCTCTTTATAACTCCAAAAACAAAGGACGTGATATATGCACTGTTGTAAAAGCTGGAAAGAATATTCCTTCTTCATCAGAACAAATGCTGGGAATGCTTGCAAGTTCTCAATATGCTGAACTTAACGGATTATATACTTTTGAAAAAATAACTTCTGATAACTATGAAGAATTTGATCTAGAGGAGGTTAAGTAATGACATCAAGAGTTTGGATAAATGATGAGTATTTATAATAAATTATCGTACTACCTGTTACTAAACGTGATGTTTATAAACCATACCTTGGGGTTGGAGAAATGAAAAAGTTGCTTTTTATCACTATTTCTTTAGTTTTTTTAGGATTTTCAGGATGTTTTGAAGATCCTACTGATGAAAATAATAGTGAATTTGATGAAGTCGATAGCGTTTCTGAAATGGTTTCTGCCGAAAATGGTGGTACCGTAGCCACAGAAGATGGAGAGGCCGCTGTTTCGGTTACAGCTAAAGCTCTAAGCGAAGATACAAGAATATCCATTATATGGGAAGATCCATCTGATTTTCCCAACGCAGACAAGCTTGGCAGCGGAGTCTATTCCTTCGGGCAAGAAGGAATTGTTTTCAACCTCCATGTTCCCATGTTCATAAAGTTGCAGAAAGATGCCCCTGCTGATCACAAAGCTGTTGTTGCTTATTTTAATGAGCAGTCTCAACAATGGGAACCAATGAACTCCTATGTCTGGAGCGGATCTCCTATCATGTCAGGAGATCCCATAATGTCCGGAGATCCAATTATGTCAGGTGATCCTATCATGTCAGGCGATCCGATCATGTCAGGCGACCCTATTATGTCAGGTGACCCGATCATGTGTCCTGTAAGCCATTTCTCAAAATATGCCATCATGTTTATTGAAGTCGGGGACGGAACAGCAGCGCAAGACGATGTTATAACAAAAATCTGTAAGCAGATAGAAGTCTGTGATCCACAACAGTTCATGGCAATTGGTGGTCAAAGTGGTTGTGAAATGATCGTCGAAGACAAGATCATCAGTGCTGACTGTAACTATCTTGATGATATAGCGCCTGACTGTATGAGAGATATTGTGTCCATGTCCTGTGACGATTTTATCGAGGGATTCACCAACGACAATTATCCACAGTCCTGTCAGGATATGTGTGAAGAAGACACAGAAACATCAGACAGATCCTAACTAGATCGAAGATCTTTTTCTCATAAGAATATAAAGAAAGAACGGTCCACCTGCAAGTGCAGTTATAACTCCTGCAGGAATTTCTGAAGGTGCAATAATAGTTCTTGCAAAAGTGTCTGAAACGAGAAGGAGTATTCCTCCGCAGAGAATTGATGCAGGAATAAGAAATCTGTGCTCTCTTCCAACAAAAAGACGCGCAATATGCGGGGCAACAAGTCCGATAAAACCTATAGGTCCAGTTTCAGAAACAACTAAAGCAACCGCAAAAGAAACACTTATAAAGATAAGTTTGTGCACAAATTCAGAAGAAACTCCTCTTGTAATAGCAATTTCATTGTCAATTCCAAGAAGATCAAGATCTCTATGAAGAAAAAAGGCAACTGGAATGATCAGCAGAGCAACAGAAAGTCTTAAAACTGATGAAAACCCCATTACATCAAGACTACCCATCATCCATCTTATCATCTGGGCGCTTTCCGAGTTTGAAGCAATATACTGAATAAACATTATCAGTCCTGTGCAAGTAAAATTAACTGCAACTCCTGTCAGTAAAAGAAATTGAGTCGAAGTTCTTTTTCTTCCGGAAACTGCTGAGTATATTATAAAAACTGTAAAAAGAGCTCCCAAAAAACTTAAGATCTGAACAGAAGAAAATCCCCATAAAAGTTCAAACGACATAAACTTTAATGCGATAACTGCTCCAAGTGCCGCTCCGGAACTTATACCAAGAGTATAGGGAGTAGCAAGGTCGTTCCTAAACATTGACTGAAACATCATTCCTGAAATAGAAAGCACAGCTCCCGCAATAAATGCAACAAGAACCCTTGGCACTCTAAGCTGCCAGAAAATCCGGCTTCTAACACTCTCTGCACTCACTTCTGAAATGGGAATATCTGTAAACCCCAAAAAAGGGGAAACGATTACGATCAAAAGGGAGATAACAAGAATCACAAACAGTTTTTTTCTCATACTGCCCTCCCCGGAAAAAGCAGCGACTTATTTAGCACCGGGTGAATAGTTTCTACAAACTTTGTTTTAAAAACATCGTCAAGGACCTTATTTACAACAACCTGCTCCGGACTTCCATCAAAAACGATCTTTCCATTATCAAAAACAATAATTCTTGATGAATAAAGCAAAGCTTCATTTACTTCATGGGTCACATTGATAACCATTTTGTCTTTTGTGCAAAGATCTTCAATGATCTCACTGATAGCCGTTCTATGGACCGGATCAAGATATGTTACAGGTTCATCAAAAAGGATAATCGGGGAATTCTGAGCAATAGCTGCTGCTATAAAAACTCTCTGTCTCTCACCACCGCTTAAAGTTGAAATGTCTCTATCAGAAAACTGTACGCACTTTGTTATCTCAAGCGCTTTCTGAACATAGTTTTTATCTTTCTGCGTCCATTTCTCCCATGGCAGCCGGTAAGGATATCTCGCAAGTTCCACAAAGCTTTTCACATTGAAAGATCCTGTAACTGTGCTGTTTTGCGGGACATAACAAATTTCTTTAGCTCTGGATGCATTAGACATTTTCTTGACTGATACTGATCCTATCTTTACATATCCGGAAAATGAAATAAGGTTAGAGATTCCTTTTAAGAGCGTTGTCTTGCCAGCACCGTTTGGGCCAAGAATTGAAATATTCTCGCCTTTACTTACAGAAAATGACACTCCTTTAACGATTTTCTTTCCGTCTATATTTACCGAAAGATTCTCTATTTTGAGCAAATCACTCATCCTTACCTAGCATTACGTTTAGATCATTAATAATTTCAGGGAACCTGGGACCAGGTATCGACCAGTAGTTCTTGTTCATAATAAATACCTGACCAGTCTGAACAGCTTTAACATCCTTTAGCGTTTTCCAGACATCTTTGAATTTTTTTTCATCTTGGGGCGCAAACTGTGTAGAAATAACTATATCAACAATAACATCCGGATTCATCGACACTATTCCTTCGACCTGAATCTTCGGGTAACTTAGTTCTCCTTTATACACATTCTCTAATCCGCAAGCTTTTATAATTTCAGAGTAAAATCCATCATTTCCAGCCAGATAAACATCTTTTACGGAACTTGAATAGTAATCTCTACCAATAACCATCATTACCTTCTGTTTTTTACCCGCAGTTTTAGGTTTTCTTAGAACTTTTCTATATCGTGACACCATTTCATCAAGTTCCGGCTTATTTCCACATTCTGAAACAATTACCGGCAAAGATTCAATAAACCCCTGAATTGTTGAATGATCAAAAGAAACGACATTCAACCCGAGAGCTTTCATTTTTCCTATAAGACCGACATTTGCATCAATAACCATAACCATATCAGGTTTTAAAGACAGAACCTTTTCAACATTCACATTGAGAACCCGACCTATATGTTCAATATCTCTTACTTTCTCAGGAAAAAGACAGTCATCTGTAACACCAACGATTCTGTCACCATATCCGAATTTGAAAAGTGTTTCAGTTATACTTGGAGCTGTGCTCACAATTCTCAGACACTCACTATTTATCTTTTTTTCAGAATCTTTTATCTTAGAACATCCGGAAGCAACTATCCAGAAGCACAGAATAAAAAAGGCAATCGTTTCTACCGACCTAAAAGACATTACGACCTCCAAAACTATCGGAGGATCAAAGATGCAGAAGACAAGATTTTCTGCAGTCTTATAACCCTTCAACCAGAGAGTTCAAAACTATTGCATCGCGGCAGGTCTCCTGGCTTAAAGGTTTTCAGATCGTTCGCCTTCCCGTTTTCACAGTGGCAACATGAACTATCCAACCTCATTACAGTGTCTGGGAACACAGGAGATTTTAACTCCTTTCCCTATTAAGTGCTATACACCATCAATGCTTAGTAAATTTATAGCCGAGAAAAAACAGAAAGCAACTTCTTTTGAGTACTTTAATTTCCATTGTTGACAACAACTCTTGACAACTAGCAATCTTGTGCTTATTATTCGATCAGTTTTAGTGGTTCTTCTATATTGAGGCTGAAAAATGTACAGGAAAGTCCTTAAATCTAAAATTCACAGAGCAAAGATAACTCAAGCAGATCTTGAGTATCAGGGAAGTATTACAATTGACAGAGATCTTATGGACCTTGCTGATCTCAAACCTTATGAGTTTGTTGATATCTGGAATGTAACTAACGGTTCCAGGTTTGAAACTTACGTCATAGAGGGGGAAAGAGGCAAACGAGATATCTGTGTGAATGGCGCTGCGGCAAGGCTTGTTTCAAAGAACGACCTGGTAATTATCGCAAGTCACAACTATGTTGATAAAAACGAAGCTCTCAATGAGCCGAAACTTGTCTTTGTCGACGAAAACAACAACCCTATCTGAGGAGATATTAAGTGATGATGAGCAAAAACAACAGAACATTTAGAAGAGCTCCAATCTCGTTAAAGATCACTGTTTCAGAAAGCGGAGACGACTACAGCATCAAATTTGATATTTCCGACCTCAGTGAAGGCGGAATATTCATTAAATCCTCTATACTCTAGGAACCGGATCAGAAATTTGACCTTGTTTTCAAACTACCCAACTCGGATCATGAAATAGTTGCAAAAGGAAAGGTTGCAAGAAGCGAAGATAAGTACAATCTTTTTTTAACTGCAGCCCGTGACAGCTCAATTCCGGGAATGGGAATTCAGTTCACAAAAATTTCTGAAGAAGACAAAAAGATCATTCGGGATTTTATCGAATCTGAATAGAACGAAGATTAATTCTCAGCTTTTTTTCTATACTCAATAACTTTCTGACCAATAAAGGTCATTAATTCCTTTACGCCATTTCTTGTTATACCACTAATTTCAAATAATTTCTCATCTTTAAGATACTCTCTTAGTTCTTCTCTGGCTTGCTCCTGCTCATCTGCATAGATGTCTGTTTTATTTAAAACATAGATCTGTTCCCTCTCTGCAAGTTCAGGGTTGAAAAGTCTGAGTTCTCTGTTTATTGTTTCAATATCATCAACGGGAGATTTTCTTATCGCATTTATCTCAACCATGTGAATAAGAAATCTGGAACGTTCCACATGTCTAAGGAATCTGTGACCAAGCCCCTGACCTTCATGAGCACCTTCAATTAATCCCGGGATATCTGCGATAACATACTGAATAAAATCAGAACCTTCCACCATTCCAAGATTAGGAATAAGAGTTGTAAAATGATACTCTGCTATCTTGGGTCTTGCGTTACTTACAATACTGATAAGAGTTGATTTTCCAACAGAAGGAAAACCGATTATTCCCACATCAGCCATAAGCTTAAGCTCAAGTCTTATTGTTATTGCCTCACCCGGAAGACCTTCCTGAGCATATCTGGGAGCTTTGTGAACAGAGGTTTTAAACTTCACATTTCCTCTACCGCCCAAACCTCCTCTTGCTGCAACGAATCTCTGACCATGTTCAATAATATCTACAATAAGTTCAGAAGTCTCATTGTTATAAACAAGAGTCCCTACAGGTACATAAATAAACTTATCTTCCCCGCCGTGCCCATATTTTTTCTGTCCCATACCTTTCTCACCATTATCAGCTCCAACATGTCTCTGATAACGGACATCATAAAGTGTAATCACATTTTCATCACCGATGATTGTAACACTGCCACCTCTTCCACCATCTCCACCATCAGGACCTCCAAGCGGCACAAACTTCTCGCGTCTGAAACTGACAGCTCCAGGACCACCATTTCCACCAGCTATTGAGATTATCGCCTGATCAACAAATTTCATTTTTTCAACTCCGACCAATATCTAAAAAAAAGCTCCCGAATAATCGGGAGCATAAAAATTTCCGGTATAAAGAAACTTAAGCTTCAGCTTTAACTTCAGCTATGACTTCTGTAGGAATAACGTGAACTCTTTTTCTTTCTGTTCCATTCTTACGAAAAGTTTCGTACTTAATAACTCCGTCACACAGAGCAAAAAGAGTGTAATCCTTTCCAAGACCAACATTGTTTCCCGGATGCCATTTTGTTCCAAGCTGACGGGCAATAATGTTTCCAGAAATGACTTTTTCGCCACCGAACTTTTTGATGCCACGCCTTTGTCCCTGACTGTCGCGACCATTCTTAGCACTTCCACCGCTTTTCTTATGTGCCATTATTCACTCCTTATTTATTTATCTCAAGAACTTTAAGCTGTGTAAAAGAAGGTCTGAAACCTCTTTTAACCTTACTTGCTTTTCTTCTTCTCTTTTTAAAGACAATGAGTTTTTTACCCTTGAAGTTTTTTACAACCTCAAGTTTAACTGAAGCCTTTTCAACATAAGGCTTGCCGATAAGAACATTTTCATCATCAGAAACAAGAAGAACATTAGTATTTTCAAACACTTCACCAGCTTCTCTGTTGAGATTGAAAACTAAAACCTTTTCACCTGGAACAACCTTTATCTGATTGCCACCAAAATCAATCATTGCATACATCATACTCCTCCAATCAAGAGCTTTAACCACATAAACGCCGAGGCATTTTACCCATCACCCCTGCACTGTCAAGCTTTTTATTGAAAATCTATTGTGATTATAATCTCTAAAATTTGAAATTTATTGACAATCCCATAATAAAATCAAAACTTGCCGAATTATTTACAACAACTTTGGTCGGAGACCTGTCATCATCTGTTTTGGGACCTGCATCAAGTGTAAAGTATGCTCTCAGGTGATGTCCATAAATTATCCAGTCATTCCAAACTGTGATATAGCCCCTTCTTACTAGTCCATCATCAAGTGAGAACATTGGAAAAAAAGCTGAAAACTTTTTATCTTTGTCATTTCTCTTATATGCCGGCAACTGATAGTAACCGATTTCCCATTTTAGCGAATATGAATCACTGAACCAGTGTCTGTGATTAAATCTCAAAGCCTGATGATTGGATCCCAATGGATGCCCTATGCTCATTCCCTTTAATGTGAAACCATCCTGAGGGTAAAGATGATGCCTGTAGAAAGAGAAAGCTGTTTTAGAATATTCAAGTCTGAAAATATCATCTGGAAGTGCCATAAAAATTCCTGTCAGGTAAGCTCTTTCATAAAAACCAAAAAGAAGGTAAGGAACTGTAATCGTTCCCCAATCTTCCACCTGCCAAATTGCTCTAATATCCGTTCCTGCTTCCTGAAAATATAACTTGAATACTTTAATTCTCTTATCCAGTTTATAAAAAGGAAGATGGAAAGTAAAATCAATTGCTCCGTAACTATCAGCATCCCACTTTCCTCTCGGGACATTATCTTCCGCACCGATGATTAGTTTAGGATACTCGTAAAACTTGTAATTATACATCCCATCACCGCTGTACATCATGGATCTTGTCATTCCAAGTTCAAAAAAATCAAAAAATCCCGGAGCACGGTATGTAAGTCTCATCGCCATAACTTCAGGATTAGGAACATCACGGTCATCGTCGTTCAGCCAGCCTTTCATAAATACAAAGTTCCAATCACCAAAAAGTTTCAGAGTCTCTTCATTTTGAAACTTGATCATCCAGAAAGGCTCTGCATTTGAAGAAAACAGCAGTCCGTACTCTCCCGGGCCAAGATGGATATTGTCCTTTCCGAACATTACAGAAAGCTTCCAGATCTTGAGCTTGGCGTAGATTCTTCTAAGATCTACCACTGCACTTATAGAGTCTGCATCCTGTTCATTCAGTTCACAGTAAAGTCCAAGTGAATCCCAGAGAACAATACTTCCTGTCTGGGAAAAAATAGTCGTTGAGTTTTTTTTCAACTTTCTTCCTGAAGACCCGGGAATAAAATTGTCATTTTTATTTGAATAGAAGTACTCGACCCCGAAACTTGAGAGCAATTTTATATAACTTTTTGCATTTTCACCTTTTGTAAACGGCAATATTCTATAAGGATTATTAAGATAAGGAACCGTGCCGTAAAAACCTCGTGGAAGAATAGAAAAAGAATCTGTGGGTATGCGAAACCGCGCCTCTATCATATCAATCGCAAGACGGTCTTCAATGTTAAAATGGATCAGAGGATGTCCCTTATCATCTTTGTCTTCTTTTTCGTGCTTAAACTCCGGCATCGAAGAGATAAAATCTTTCTTTTCAGCATAAAGAGTAACTGTGAAAAAAATTAATAATATAAGAATGATATTTTTCATCTAAGGTGCTTTTTTTCCGGATCAACCAGTCGCGTTGTTAAATATATGGCGTGAGGTTTACTTTGTTCAATAGAGATCTCTCGGATATGAATATTGTGCTTAACGCCAAAAGCTTCGATCAGAATCCTCATTGCAGCACCGTCATACCAATCTTTCCTCTCGTAACTATGACCCCAGACAACTCTAAAAAGTTTATGATCTTTATTGGTTTCAATTCTTAGAGGTCTCTTTCCACATAAGGCAATAATCGAATTTTGAAGATCATAGGCAAGCTCTATCATCTCTTCTCTTGTACGCTTTTTACTTCTTGACATAAACACACCTTCAATACTCCTGTTTAACTGATGAAGACTAGCACAATCGTTAATTTTTCACCAGAAAATTATCTTCAGTATGATTTCTTGTTTGTATGTTTTTTATTTTTGAGTCTTTCGTCCCTTTCTTCCTTAGAAAAAGAACACCCGCAGTAGTTCTGACGGTAAAGATCGTATTCTTTTGAGATCGCAACTGAACGTTTGTAGTCATAATCCTCATCGATCCATTCAATGGAAAACTTTTTAGAAAGAAGCATTCCAATCTCGTTGAGCCATTTTCTGTTTTTATATGGACTTATTGAAAGCGTTGAAGAAGCTGCATCGAAACCCCCTTTCTTAGCCACGCGAAATGTTTCAAGCAATCTAAGATAGTAACACACCTTACATCTGAAACCACCCTCACCACTAGAAGAAACAGGTTCAACAAGATCGCTCCAGGCATCGAAATCATACATTCCGCGGACAAGCCCCACACCTCCCTCATATCTTTCTTCCAGATAGCGTTCAAGCTCCTCAAAACGCTTAGTTTCCTCCTCTTGCGGGGAAATATTGGGATTGTAATAGAAAACACTGACCTTATAGTTGTCAGAACTTAGAAGTTTTTCTATCGAAGCCGTTGCGCAGGGAGCACAACAGGTATGAAGTAAGATCTTTTTCAATTACTTTTTCTTTTTTGCAGGAACTTTTCCTTTCTTTGATCCTTTTTTCTTCCCGCTTTTTTTCTTCTTAATTATCTCATCAAGTTTCTTAACGAGTTCTTTAACACTTTTGTCTTTAATGTTCTTATCAAACTGCTCTCTGTAGTTTCTGACCATACTGACAGTGTCAAGCTCAACATCAAAAACCTTATATTTTCCATCCACAAGATCAAGATGATAAATTAACTCGTAAATTACAGGCTTACCTTTAAAAATAACCTGCATTTCAGTTGTAATAAAAACGCTTGCTGGAATACCTTTTATGTAAAGAGTTTCAAGACCTTTGTCAATATACTTTTTCTCATAGGAGTTGTTGTAGAATGTATCTTCAAGATAAAGTTCAGTAAAGAGTTCCTTTATCTTATCAAAAAGCTGCGTCTTTGTACCTTCATCAGTTTTATCCCAATGAGTTCCAATTATATATTGAGCAATAAAACGATAGTCTATCAGATCATCAACAACCTTTTTCATCTCCTTATCTTTCTGAAAGAATTTCTTTGAACCTCTTTTTACCTTAGTATTTCCCCATTTTTCAAGGATCTGTTCATTCTTTTCAAGGAATTTTGCGGCATCGTTAACATTGAACTTTGCTTTTCCAGCCTCAGGCACAGCAGATATAACACTTTGAAAAAGAAAAAACACTGCAATTACAGCAAAAAGATTTTTCATGTTTACCTCGCACCTGTAGATTCAATAATATCTTCAACTTTTATATTATACTCATAGATCGAATTAAGATAAAGATACTCGTTCTCAAAATATGCTTTAACTGCATCAATAAGATCATTTGTGTTGTTAAAACCGCTTTCAGAGTTAGAGAACTCCATAGTCATCCAGCCTTTTGCATATTTTCTTGCGTTCTTAACATGTTTGACTTGAAACTCCAGTGCCTTAAGCTCATTATATTTCTTTTTTATCAATACCGGAACAGATTTTTCCATAAAATTAGCCTTAGCAACCATAGCTTTCCATTTTGCTTTTGCCTTCTGGATCTTTCTAGCCTGTTCAACAAAGTTTACATTCATTGTAAGACCTATCCCGAATTCACCGTCCCATCCATTGTAAGGACTATTGGCAAATGGATAATCTTTTTCATAGACTGAACTTGTGTACTTATATTCAAAATATCCCGCTAGGCCAAAATCCGGAAAAAGCTTACATACTTCATAATCATATAGATTCTCCATAGCAGATAATCCGTTTTTAAGATATTTTCTATAAGGACTTTCGTTAGCCATATAGTTCAGAATATTATCATAATCTCTCTCATACAACTGCTTTGTCAACCTTGAGTCGGCTATCTTCCAGCTATCTCCTAAAATCTTATCAAGAGCTGTTTTGAGAGTATCATGCTGAAGCTCAAGACCTTTCAGTCTGTACAGCAGTTTTTCTTTTTCTATTCTAAGCTTTATAAGATCTTTCTGGGAAACACCCTCTTTCTCTTCATAAAGCATTTTTTTTAATTTTTCTTCAGCCTCTTCAACTTTTTTTACCGCAGGCTTCATCAAATCAAGCATTTCATTTGCAAAGATCCATGACCAGTAGTAAGTCGCAGCTTCTTTTCTTAGTTTAAGATGACCGATCTCAGATTGAGCTTCACTAACAGCAATACCGGCCTTTGCGGCATCCAAACCGTTCATAAACTTGCCAAACGTGTATATCGGCATTGAGAACTGACCCTTCGCCCTTACAGCAACTCCATATTCACTGAAGTCCCACGTATACTGATGCCAGTTATCATGTGTAATGCTGTAATCGCCGTTACCATCTTTTTCAAGCTTCATAGCTTCGTATTCATACTTAGGATGAGGACCAATCCCGAAAGTCATTTTAATTTTCGGAAAATACTGAGCAAGAATAATATCATGATCAGCCTGTGCAGCTTTGATCTCATACCTTAAAGAATCAACTATTTCAGCTTTTTCAAGAAAGGTCTCAACAAATTCGTCTTTCGTGTAGACCTTCAAATCGGCCTTGTTGTCATCTGCAATGATGTTTGAGAAAAAACAAAGTACCATAAAAAAAGAAAGGAGCATTCTCAAAGAATGCCCCTTTAAAACTTTTAATTGATATTTATCAATCATATTAATCACTTAATCTGTGAAGCCACTTCTTCAGCAAAATTTTCTTCTTTCTTTTCAATTCCTTCGCCAAGTTCAAAACGGGCAAATCTAACAAGATTGAGTTCTCCGCCCACTTTGCTACTGGTCTCTTTTACGAAATCCTTAACCTTCTGGTCAGAATTCATAACAAAAACCTGCTCAAGAAGAGTTTTCTCAGACATAAACTTCTTGACCTTACCTTCAACTATTTTCTCAGCAATATTCTGCGGTTTACCCATCTCCAGAACCTGAACAAGGAAAATCTTTCTTTCAGCTTCAACAGTTTCTTTCGGGAAAGAATCAGTATCAATACATTCAGGATTCATTGATGCTATCTGCATTGCAATTCCATCGCTCATTTCAACAACTTCAGACTTATTGGCGATTTCTTTTGAAGGAGCCTTCACTTCAAGCATTACACCTATCTTTCCGCCCATGTGAATATATGAATGAATAAGTGAATTGTCATCGGAGCTATATTTTACAAATCTTCTCGGTTTAATGTTTTCACCAATTATTGCAACAGCATCAGAAGTCAACTTTTCAACAGTATCATCATAAAACTTTTCTTCCATTGAAACTACCTGACCTTCTTCACCTGCATTCTTCATGAAGTAATTAGCAATCGTATCAGAAAGGCTCTTGAACCCCGGGCTTTTTGCAGCAAAGTCTGTTTCACAGTTAAGTTCAAGGAGGAGTCCGCTGTTATTTTCTATAGTTGAAAGAACTGCTCCTTCACTTGCAACACGGCCGGATTTTTTCTGTGCTTTTGCAATACCCTTCTCTTTCAGAATATCCATAGCCTGTTCCATATCAGCATTTGCTTCCATAAGAGCTTTTTTGCAGTCCATCATTCCTGCACCACTTTTATCTCTAAGCTCTTTTACCATAGATGCACTAATATTCATAAGTTCCTCCTATTCTTCAGTTTTCTCTACAGTTTTCACTTCTGCTTTCACTTCTGCTTTCACTTCTGCTTTCACTTCAGTTTTCACTTCTGCTTTCACTTCAGTTTTCACGTCTGCTTTCACTTCTGCAACCTCTACAGCAGGCTTTACTTCTTTAGCTTTTTCTTCAACAGCTTCAACTTTCTCAGCCTTCGGTTCTTCCTTTACTTCTTCGGCAATATCAGTTGTAGCAATTCTCTTTACCTTGACCTTTCTTCCTGCAACTCTTCTTGTTTCCTTCTTCATGGTTGAAGGTTTTTCTTTTTTATCCTTTTCTTCAGTTACTATCTTCTGTCTGTAAAGCTCATAACCTTCAAGATAGGCATCAACTATTTCTGAAGTGATAACGGAAATAGATCTCATTCCATCATCATTCGCAGGGATAACAAAATCAATTTTGTCAGGATTACTATTCGTATCAACTATTGCTATGATCGGAATTCCAAGGATCTTAGCTTCATTAACAGCGATATGCTCTCTCATTGGATCAACTATAAAAATAGCTGCAGGCATTCTGTCCATCTTTGCAATTCCTGCGAGATTTCTTTCGAGTTTAGCCTTTTTCTTTTCCATGTTAGAAAGCTCTTTCTTTGTGTAGATCCCTCTTTTTTCACTACCGAGAATTCCTTCGAAATTCTTAAGCTTTTTAACTGACTTATTAATCGTAACATAGTTTGTAAGCATTCCACCAAGCCAACGATAGTTAACGTAAGGAACCTCAGCTTTTTCAGCTTCTTCCTTAATAACTTCAGATGCTTGTCTCTTTGTACCAACAAGAAATATTTTCTCGCCGGTCATACCGAGTTTTTTTACAAATTTCATAGCATCTTCAAGAAGCAAAACTGATTTCTGAAGATCAATGATGTGAATGTTGTTACGTTCTGTGAAAATGTAGGGAGCCATCTTAGGGTTCCACTTCTGTTTTTGGTGACCGAAATGCGCTCCGGCTTTTAAAAGTTCTCTAATGTCAGGCATGTTTTCCTCCAAAATTTAGATTTACCTGTTTTAGTCTTCCCTTCGCCGTTCTGCTCACTCACTTAAGAGACAGGTACAGAACCCTATACGAAGGTGCTTAAAATCAGGTGATTTATACTTAGTAACAGTTTTAAGTCAAGTAAAAAATGGATTTACTTGCTACGAGTTTTAAGTATAATTATCAAGTTTTTCTCTGGAGGGAATTTTGGAAAAAATAGGATTTTTTAAAACATCAGTAAAAAAGACATCACTACTTTTAGTGCTTTTTCTTCTTATTTATCTTGTAACATCTCTATTTGCCTACCTTGAGACTAGGACAAAATGCTTTCCGATAACTGTTATAACTGTTGAGGAAAAACAGGTTAAAGAAATGATAAAATCCGTGAAAACATGTTCCTTCTCTGTTGAAAGTGAGAAAATGACCTTTGACTCTTCCATCTTCAATCACTACGAAACTCCTCCTGTAAAAGATATCTTCCTGTTTTATGTGGAGATACCTTTTGCTGACTGGCAAATGTTTTCTGAAATGGAAAACGCAATTCCGGAGGCAAATCCTTTTCTTCTTGGAATTGTAAGCAAATACTCTTCTTCAAAACTTAAGATCTTTCTACTGGCATACATTACGCTGTTTTTTTTAGGACTGATAATTCTTATCAAAGTTGCTCCCTCAAAGAAAGAACCTCATTACAATTACAAGAAAACAGCCTTTCTTACAGTTTTCCTCTTTATACTTTTTTCTGTTCCTGCCTTTGTTATTTTTAATTCAGGCATTCTTCTTTTTGCATTTTTTATACTAATTACATTACTCATTGCTTATATATCAGTGTTACTAATACTTTACAGACTTGTTTTTATTGGAGAAATAAAATGAAACTAAAGTACTCGATCCTACTGTTTCTTGCGCTTTTCTTTGTCGCTTCATGCGATTTTTCAAACAAATCCATTGAATCAGATAACTGGACTGGTTGGACAGACACGGACAACATGACAGACATGGACGAAAAGGACGATACGGAAGGTGATACAGGAAACACAGGTGATACAGGAAACACAGGTGATACAGGAGACACTGGCAACACTGGCAATACTGGTGACACTGGCGACACTGGGAATACGGGAAACACTGGTGATACAGGAAACACTGGGAATACGGGAAATACTGGTGATACAGGGAACACCGGTGACACAGGAAATACTGGAGATTCCTTTCCTTTGTCTATTCGTATTCTTGCTTCAAATCTGACAAGTGGAAATCTTCAATCCTATGATCCAGGTGATGGAATTAGAATAATTCAAGGTCTAAAACCGGACATTGTACTTGTTCAGGAAATGAATTATGGCTCAAATTCTGTTTCTAACTATAAAGCTCTGGCTCAGGAAATGGTCGGAACTGACTATTACTCTGTTGACAGTTCCGGATTTCAGATCCCTAATGGCGTTATTTCAAAATGGCCCATCACTTCAAATGGCTACTGGAACGATCCCTACCTTTCAAACAGAGAGCTAGCATGGGCAGTTGTTGATATTCCTGGTAATAGAGATATTTTTGCTATAAGTGTTCATCTTCACACAAGTCCTTCAGGTGATCAGGTTGGTGCTGCAGCAGTTATCGCAGATGAAGTGGGAATTCTAAAAAACGCAAATCCCGGAAAATACTACTACGTCGTAGGTGGAGATTTTAACGGGCCATCAGCTGTCAGTGCTTCAGGTTTTGGAAAAAATGGAGACTTCTATATTTCTGGTCCTCACCCGATTGATGATAAAGGAAACGAAGATACAAATGCTAACAGAGACAAACAGTACGACTTCGTTCTTGCAGGAACCGATCTTCACGCATTTCAGGTTCCTGTTGTCTACAACTCCAACGTTGATTCTTCAACCAAAACCCATGCAAATGGACTTGTAATGGACACAAGAGTTTACAATCAAAGCGAACTTGATGAATTCTTTCCACCGGCAAAAACAGGAGATAGCGGAGCTTCCAGTATGCAGCACATGGGTATTGTAAAAGATTTTGTAATAACTGATTGAATCGGAGTGTAAAATGAAAAAACTACTATTTTTAATTATCTTAATTCTTTCCCTTTTCATAAGTTCCTGTGATGACGGAAAGAAAAATGACACAGTAGATATGGACACAGGAAACACTGGGACTGACACGGACGAAGAAGTAACAGACACCGATACTGGAAACACTGGGAATACAGGGAATACAGGGAATACAGGTGATACTGGAAATACTGGTGATACTGGAAACACTGGCAATACAGGAAACACTGGCAACACAGGAAATACTGGCAACACAGGAGACACAGGAAATACTGGCAATACAGGAAATACTGGTAACACAGGAAATACTGGCAATACAGGAAATACTGGCGATACTGGCACTTTATCTGTCCGTATTCTTGCTTCAAACCTTACAAGTGAAAATTATCAATCCTATGATCCAGGTCATGGAATAAGAATAATACAGGGTTTAGATCCTGACATTGTTCTCGTTCAGGAAATGAATTATGGTTCAAACACAGATGCAGACTATAAATCACTTGCTCAGGAAATGGTCGGAACTGACTACTACTCTGTTGACAAATCATCTTTTGATATCCCTAATGGCGTTATTTCAAAATGGCCCATAACCTCAAGTGGCTATTGGGTCGACCCGACTATTTCGAATAGAGCACTTGCCTGGGCTGTAGTTGATATTCCCGGAGATAGAGATATTTTTGCAATAAGTGTTCATCTTAAAACCAGCGACTCAAGTAGACAGATTGGCGCAGCAGTAGTTGTTGCTGATGGAGTTGATACTCTGAAAACCGCAAATCCCGGAAAATACTACTATGTCGTAGGTGGAGACTTTAACGGACCTTCAGCTGTCAGTAATTCAGGTTTCGGGATAAATGGCGACTTCTATGTTTTAGGTCCTCACCCGGTTGATGATAACGGAGACGAAGAGACAAATTCAGGCGGAAGCAGTCAATATGACTTCGTTCTTGCAGGAACTGATCTTCAAACATTTCAGGTTCCTGTAATCTATGACTCCAATGTTGATTCTTCAACCAAAACCTACACAAACGGACTTGTAATGGACACGAGAGTTTATAGTCAAAGCGAACTTGATGAATTTTTCTTTCCTGCACTTACAGGAGATAGTGGAGCTTCCAGTATGCAGCACATGGGTGTTGTGAAGAATTTTGTTATAACCTATTAAATTCACTCCTTTTCAAACCTCATCATACAATACAGTCTATTCCGACTTGTGCTACAGATAGTTGCTGTAAAAAATCTCCACAATAAACTTGATTCTACGTTCCAGAGTGATAAATTCAGAGAAGATACTAATTGTTGCTGAAAAATTCTATTTCTGATGACTCATTTTTTATTTTGATATCGTCTTTTTAAGGATTGCTGGAATTTTATAATATTTCGGAGGTTTTGAAATGAAAAGGTTAGTTTTTTTTGTTTTATTTTTTGTTTTATTGAGTCTTTACGGAGATGAAAGTTCTGTGTGGACTTCTCAGCCTGATTGGGTTACCGGGCCTGAAACAGAGTTGGAATTTTATGGTAACCAGATGACATATCTTCTTCCTTTCGGGATTAAAGTTTATAACACGGATGATAGTTGCTGGGAACCATATACAGATGATAATCCTGTTTTGTATGAAACTGATATGGGGTAGCCTGTTCCTGATGAAAATGGAACTAATCTGAAATATCTTCTTTTTGGAGATACAAAATTCTTTATGCGTAATAGTGCTGGGGACATTGTAAATCAAGTGACAGATGAGGATGGTGTTCTTGTAAATTTTGATGTTTCAGAAACTGGACATAGTTCTGCAGAAATAGCAGCACATGAATTGCCAGAGTTTCCAATCCCTTATAATATTACATATCCAATGACTTTTTTCTGTGAGAAAAAATGTTTTATAGATAATACCTGTGGCGAAAATGATTATCAATGTAAACAAACCTGCAAGGACAACTGTAGTGGAGATCATTTTGAGAATTACAACGAATGTATGTCAAGCTGTGATTCAACTCTTTTGGATAACTATGCTTCTATTGCTGATGATCCTGACCCTGCCATAACAAAATGCAAAAACTTTTGTTCATTTGCGATAACAGAAGCATATACCTGTATGAGGTATTTTCATTATTCGAATCTTCTTTATGATTCTGAAAATGCTTGCGATCCTTTAGACGAAAATAAGTTTATTAATGATTTTTACAATAATGGAACAAGCAATGTTTTTCTTGCAGCGTCGCTAGGAACTACTCAGGAAAATGGAGAATATATATATAAAGTCAAGTTTGAAAACACTCCTGAAACTGGGGGAAACTCTCATCAACTCTATGAAATTAATAGTGGTGATGAAAGAAAAAGCAAATCAATATGGATGAGCGAATCGGAGAGATCCACGTTTGGGTTTAATGGAATTTATCCCAGAGGATATTTTTATGCATGTCAGGAAGATACAGGTCCGGGAACCACCTGTGATAAAAAACTTTTTATTCCTTATGGGTTCGGAAGCTGGAAGTTTGCAGAATTCTTATGGAACAACATAAAAGCTGATAATCTATCCGGGAATCCGTATACTGACACCCAAGTTAACAATCTGCATGGTCAGAATTTATTTAATGAGGTCGAATATCAGACAAAAAAATTTGGTCTTGGAATTTATGATTTCGAGGAAGAGTGCAGAGTAAAATATTCAACTGGTGATAACAATGTAAGCTGCTCTGAAAACTCAAGTTCAGACAATGATTACCCGAACATCAACATTTTATGGTCATCTATTTCAAAAATGTCAAACACAACAGTTATTCATGGTCCTGATCTGGATCCATTAAGTACTAAATCAGATTTTGATAGATATATATATTTTATGGGCACTGGAGAGGCAGTAATAGAAGAGATTTCAGGGTTAACCTGGGCGAATCTGTCAGAAAGAGCTATTAAAACACAGAAAGCATATGTTGCCAGAGTTCCTGCATATGACAGCGAAATAAAGAATGCATCATCTTATGAATATTTTGCAGGAATATCAAACGAAATATCAAGATGGTCTGATAATATTGATAATGCAAAGCCACTTTACAGTTTTTATCCGATGGAATCAATGGGCGCTGAGTCCGTGATCCGGCATAAGGGCCTTTACTGGATGACGGCACCTCTAAATGAAACAGAAGAAAAAGGCGTTGTCGTTCTTGCAAGTCCCGATATGTTTAACTGGCAGAAAATGGATACAATACTTTTTGAAAAACCTGATAGTATTTATTCTGACTATGCTTTTTTCTGGTTACCACCAAGTCTTATTCATGAAAATGATAATACCATGCCTTTCCTTTACAGTATCTGGAAATCAAATCATGACCCTAACGAGATCGATTATGTTGATTCAAATGGAATTCCCCAAAAATATCAAAAGATGGATTTTCATCTTAAAGGATTCCTTGATGAAGATCTTGATCCTAAATTTACACACTATAACCTTAAAACAGGCAAGTATAATTTTATGAGGGACAACAAAACCGGTGTTTTTCTGGTAAATAACTCCGTCTATGGAAATCTTCTTCAAAATAACATTCCGGGAACTAATCGCTTTAATCGTATTTTCAATGACAACAATATAAATATTCCAAAACTTAACGTTAACGATGGTAATGTTTTCCTTCCTTTTAAAGGTTTCCAGAATCTTGAATATCTCGGGATTTCAGGTCAGGAGGCTGAAATTTTGAAACCAAGATATGTGCTGGTGCAGTATTGTGATTGTGGAGATCAGGATGAAAATCGTTGTAAGAATTTTATATATGGTAACTGTTCTCCGTTTAATGTTTTTCTGGACGAATATGGAAAAGGCGGAGGGAACTGGAAAACCATTGAAATATCAGATAGCCCCGGTTTATATACCCGAGTTAATGCCTGTTCAAGAAAAGTATCAGATAATGATCCTGACTACATGTGTGATATCATTTTTGAGCACAGCGAGAGCGAGAATCTTAAAACAGGTACGAAAAGCACTCCTGTCTGGAAGTGGCGACATCAGATTGCTGTCGATAAAGATGAAGATATTAATGATATAGTGACAGCAAATGTTATTCTTCGGTTTTCCCACTGGTACGATATTGAATTTATCAGCGATTTCTTTCCAGATATAAACACACAACTTCTTGAAAACAACAAGGTTCTTCCATATGATTGTGAGGAATATCTAGATGAGGAAGATGGTGATGTTTCTGAAATGAAAGAAACTTGTCGACAGGCTGATAGCTGGAAAACAACAAATCTCATTCACTTGGAATACATAGATCCAAATCCTCCAGATGATCCCGGTCCCATTGACCCTGATTCCGTCAGGATTGAGTATCTCTATCCATCACCTTTTTTAGTTCCTGGTTTTGATGGTCCCGGAGATCCTCCCTGTGGAAACATCTTTGTTGCGGATCATTTTACAGGAAACTTTTATGAAACCGGGTCAGTTGAATACGGAGTGGATGTAGTTGGAACTCTTTCTCCGGGATTTGCAATAACTGCTGCTATAAGTGAAAGTTCAATGAATGTTTTTGCCTGGGGTGGCAAGTCATCATCTATGGTTTTATTAAATAGCAGTAGCAGTCAGATCGCACCTGAAAGAATTCTGTTTTCTGGAAGTTATAACCCGGAAACAAAATCTGTTGTACTTAATCAGAGTTCACTGACTGAAACGGCAGGAAGCAACTCCCCTTCAATGACTGAAGGTGCTTCAATGGTTTATGATGATGTTAACGGAAAGATCTATCTTATTGGAGCAGTTGATAAAACAGGTGTATCAAGAATATACCGTCTGGACACTTCACCTCAGACTGCATCAATTAAAAGTTGGACACCAATAACACAAATCGATACGGGAAAGTACTTCAGACTTGTCAAAAAGAGTTCCCGTGAATATTTCGTTGTGGGAGGAATTAAAACTGACGGAAGTTTCAGCACAAAAGTGTTTCTTCTGAATCTTGATGATGTTTCTTCTCCGCAGCTTCTGACAAACATTCCTAGTAGCGGTCTGGCAAACAGTTTTTCAGCATATAACGAGAAAAACGGAAAGCTCTATATTTATGGTGGTATTGATTCCGGTGGAACTTCTGACAGATTCCTGTCCTTTGACACAAAAACTTTGTCTTGGACTGAAATAAATTCAACTTCAGGTCCCGGAGCGGCATCGGGAGGAGTTCTTCTTGTAAATTATGTTGATGAAACCATTTCTCTTGGTGGAGGAAGATTTGAAAATCCCGAAGACAGTCTGTTCACGTGGGTTTTTGATGAAGAAAGCACAAGCTGGACAAAAAAGAGTAAAGACCTCAAACTTTCATATTGCCTTAACGAAACGGACTTTGTTGTTAAGGGTGGGCTTAAAGTGTCGGGAGAATGTTTGCCTTTTACGCATCCATGGTATAGATCGTTTTCGGCTGGAGCAACTGTTTATAGTGTCGCCGGAAACGGAGACAGACTTTACGTCGGGACAAACGGACACATAAAAGTCTATGATATCTCTGATCCTGCTGCAATGACCTACCTTTCAGATTATTCCACAAACGGAGAAAGAGTATACGACCTTGAAGTAACTGAAGATAATGAAATGTATGCCGCCACAAGCGGAGGAATTTACAGACTTGATATCTCGGACCCTGACACAATCACCCTGATAAACAATCTCTATACCGGATTTTTTAATTATCAGTACAGAATACAGCTTTATAATGACCTGCTTTATGTCGGTGATGACAACGGAATAAATATAAGGGACAAAGAAACGTTTGTGCTGATTTCCTATGTTAATACAGGAGCAGTCCTTGATTTTGCAATATCCGATGGAGAGATCTCCATGTACAGATCAACATTTTTTAGTTCCATGATACAGATAAGGGATGTTGATTCACTTAATATGAAAGCGTGGGAATATGCCAACTGCTACACTGGAGAACTTACAGCGGATCATGGAGAGTTCTATCTGTCATGTGACGGATACAAATACCGTTTCGAGGGTAGAACTGATACATATATAGATTTTTACTCCCTTGAAGCAGATATGCTTGAAATGCAGGAAAATCATGTGAATAATGGCTGGGTATATTTCCCATCTGGAAGCAGTATAAAACTCTCCACACTAAACGATGTTCCAAGTCTTTGCGGTAACGGTATTGTTGAGCCGGGAGAACTTTGTGACGGCAACTCCGTAGCCTGTACAAGTATCGATCCTGATTATTACGGAGGAACAGCTTATTGCAATTCCACTTGTGACGGCTACAATGAAAACAATTGTGAAGAAGATGATGGATGGTAGGAGCAGCAAAGCTGCAGTGAATTGTGAAAAGTAAATGGTGAATGGGAAAACCGTTCACTGAACCTCGGAGGTTTTATGCACAGTCCGCAGAAAATGTTGCTGATTTTGTTTGTATTTTTGTTCTGTGTTTCCTGCAATCCTAAAAACTCACAGAATGATCTAGATGTTTTAACAGATAGTGATCAAATCTCTGACAGTGATATTGAATATGATGATTATTCTGATGATTCATCCGATATTGAAACAGAACAGAAAACGGATACAGATTTTAACGAAATCCCAGATATCTCTTATCCGGATCCAACCTGTATCGAAATTTATGACGGAGATCCTGAATCTAAACTTTGCTTTGGTCCGGTAAAAACAAATGTGAAATGTAATGACTTCCCAAAAGACGGAGAGTACACAATAATTTTAGATGAAGATAATCCAATTGGTACACCGAACAAACCGATGGATATAAATGATGATTTTGTTTTTTTTTCTTTAAACCGCTTAAAAAACAGCCAATGTCCTGATTCAGGATATTGTCCTAATATTTTTGGGTGTAATAGATTTGATGGTTATCTTTATGAAATTGTATCTTCCAAGCATAATGATCAATACTTCGCGGTTGATGGCAACTTAATTGTCATTGGGGCATGGGATAGCTCAAGAGATGATTCAGATGGGAAACTTTTTCTTGGAAATTTTAAAACGAACGAACTTAAAGAAATAAAAGACTGGGGAGGTTATGGAAAGCCACAGCTAAAATATCCGTTTGTTACCTATTATGGATACTCTGAACAACCCACTATCTTCAATCTTGAAACAGATAAAACTACAAAACTTAAAAATTTGTTTGGTTCTTTCCCTAGGAACGATGGAAAGAATCTTGTTGTATCAGGATACTACTTGATTCCGGGCGAAAGCTCTTCTGATTCACCATTTGGAAAAAGCTCATGGATAGCAAACATGGAAACATTTGAGATAAGACCGCTTAATGTGACTGCAAGTTTTGGAGATGGGGTCGTAAACATTGAAGGGGATTATGCTTTTATAGGTTCAGGTCGGGATATTGTTTATTATGAAAACTATCCTGGTAAATGCAGTGGCGTGGATATTTACACCTTTAATATTAAAACCAGACGTGAAGAGAAGATGACTCCAGAGATTAAGGGGGTTTTTGAAGGGAATAGTATCAGACCGAGCTTTGAATATCCCTATTTTCATTATATTTCAAATGAAACAGATGAAACCTATCGTGGAAATAGTGTTGCACTTAATGTTGAAACAGGAGAGGTCTTTAATTTAATGGATAAAATGGGAGATACTTGGCTTCATATAAAAGACAGACATATCCTAGTTGACGCTGCTTACAATGCTTTTCTTGAAAAACTCCCTGACCTTCCAAAAGTTCATGATGACAGTCAATGTCATGATGATAACATCTGTACAGATGACAGATACTTTGTTACAGACAGTAAGTGTCACAATCTTCCCAACCATGAAAGATGTGACGATGGTGATGCAAACACAGAACTTGATGTCTGTGTTGAAGGAACCTGTCAGGGATTTAAAGGACCTGGAACAGTTGAAGAAATGGTGAAGATCTCTTCCGGAAGTTTTCTGTACGATGGATTTGAATATGAGGTGAATCATTCCTTCATGATTGATGTCTTTGAAGTCACCAACAGTGACTACGAAAAGTGTGTTGAAGCAAAAGCCTGTGTTCCTCCTTTAAAAAACCGTTCGCTCACAGTTCTTGATTACTATGGAAATCCACTTTATGATAACTTCCCCGTTCTCTATGTTAATCAACCGGAAGCACAAATTTATTGCAATTGGCTGGGGAAAAGGCTTCCAACAGAATTTGAGTGGATGAAAGCCACCTGGGATGGTGAAGAAAAAACATATTTGTGGGGAGAGGATGAGCCAACAGAAGAAAATTTCTATGCAAACACAGGCATAGGCTTTGCAGGAGGATTTGTTGGCTTTGACACAGTTGAAGTCGGAACATTTCCTGATGATAAAACCACCTCTGGTATTATGGACATGTCAGGAAATGTTGGAGAATGGACAACCAGTGAGTGGACGTATGATCTATGTGATGAACCGCCATGCGACGGATATTTTGGCTCAGATCTTGTGGTTGTAAAAGGCGGCGGATATTTGATAGGTCCGGAACTCAAAGCCAGACATCCGTATACTCCCTGGACTCATTCCTTTTTTGTGGGATTTAGATGTGTTAAGAGTGTGAAGGAGAATTGAATTGAAAATTATGCGTAACATTTTAATTATATTGTCTCTTTTGTTTCTCTCCTGCACCTCCTGCAATTCCAACAAACCTGAACATGATTCGGATTGTTTTACAGATGCAGACCTAATTTCTGAAAGTGATGAAGAGCAGGATGAGTTTTTTGACGATTCATCTGATATGGATACGGAAGCAGAAGATGATCTTTACGAAATCCCGGATATCTCTTATCCGGATCCAACCTGTATCGAAATTTATGACGGAGATCCTGAATCTAAACTTTGCTTTGGTCCCGTTAAAACTAATGTGAAATGTAACGATATGCCGGAAGATAGAGAATATGTAACGATTCTTGAAGAAGATAATCCAATTGGCAGCATAAGTGATCCGATGGATCTCAATGATGATTTTGTGTTTTTTCCTATCTATCCAGAAGATGCGAGTATTCGTGCAAATATTTTTGGTTGCAGCAGAATTGACAGCTATCTATATGAGATCGTTTCCTCTAAATATTATAATCAATATTTCACAGTTGATAATAATCTTATTGTTTTTGAAGTTTGGGATGGTGATAGAAATGATTCAGATGGTAAACTGTTGTTGGGAAATTTGGAAACGAATGAACTGAAGGAGCTGAAAGACTGGGGAGGTTATGGAAAAACACAGTTGAAATATCCTTTTGTTACTTATTATGGATACTCTGAGCAGCCTGTGATTCTCAATATTGAAACAGATAAAACCACAAAACTTAAAAATTTGTTTGGTTCTTTCCCAAGGAACGATGGAAAGAATCTTGTTGTATCAGGATACTACTTGATTCCGGGCGAAAGCTCTTCTGATTCACCATTTGGAAAAAGCTCATGGATAGCTGACATGGAAACATTTGAGATAAGGCCGCTTAATGTGACTGCGAGTTTTGGAGATGGGGTCGTAAACATTGAAGGGGATTATGCTTTTATAGGTTCAGGTCGGGATATTGTTTATTATGAAAACTATCCTGGTAAATGCAGTGGCGTGGATATTTACACATTTAATATTAAAACCCGACGTGAAGAGAAGATGACTCCTGAGATTAAGGGGGTTTTTGAAGGTAATAACACCGTGCCTAGTTTTGAATATCCCTATTTTCATTATATTGCCAATGAAACATCAAAGACCGATACAGGGTCGAGTTTTGTATACAACGTTGAAACAGGTGACGTTATAGATCTTTGGCCTAGAATTGGAGATGAGTGGATGTATATAAAAGACAGACATGTTATACTCGGTGGATATTATCGTAATGGAGTTGCAAAACTTCCATATTTTCCAAAAGAGCATGATGACAGCCAATGTTTTGATGATAATATTTGTACAGATGACAGACATTTTGTGACAGATGGTAAATGTCACTATCTTCCCAATCATGAAAGATGTGACGACGATGATGCAAACACTGGGTTTGATGTCTGCATTGATGGTACCTGTCAGGGATTTAAAGGTTCAGGAACAGTTGATCAAATGGTTAAGATCAGTTCAGGAAGCTTTCTTTATGACGGACTTGAATATGATGTGAATCATTCTTTTTTCATTGATGTTTTTGAAGTCACAAATAGTGATTATGAAAAATGTGTTGAGGCAAAAGCCTGCGTCCCACCTTTAAAATCGCGTTCGCTGACAGTACTTGATTACTATGAAAATCCACTTTATGGCAATTTCCCTGTTCTATATGTGAATCAACCGGAAGCACAGATCTACTGTAATTGGCTGGGAAAAAGGCTGCCAACAGAATTTGAGTGGATGAAAGCCACATGGGACGGTGAAGAAAAAACATATCTTTGGGGAGAGGAAAAACCGGATCACGAAACTTATCCGGAAAGTTATTACGCAAGAACCACAGTCGGATATCCTGCAGCCGCAGGTTATGATGTTGTTGAGATCGGCACTTTCCCTGATGATAAAACAGTAGATGGAATAATGGATATGTCAGGAAACGTTGGAGAATGGACAACAAGTGAATGGACCTATGACCTTTGTGATGAACCACCTTGCATTGGATATTTTGGCTCAGACCTCACAGTTGTAAAAGGCGGTGGATATCTTATGGGACCGGAACTTAAGGCCAGACATCCCTATACACCGTGGACTCATTCATTTTTTGTCGGGTTTAGATGTGTTAGGAGTGTGAAGTGACTAAAAGAAAAAACCTGTCGATATCACATAATGATATCTTTCCATCGTGTACTTATCTCCAAAAAGACCAAGTTCAACAACACTGGGAGAAACGTTTATACCTCCTGAAACTTCAAACCACTTAAGACGGTAAGCAAGCTTGAAATTGAAGAATTCTCTTTCAAACAGTTTTCCTCTGGTTGTATAGAGTCCAATCTTAAAACCAGTTGAAATATAAAAACCGTAAAAATCTAACAGATCGAACATAACAAACGCACCGAATGCCTGCCACCCGACTTTTTTATCCTGATCAAAAATAAGATCTGCACCTTTTCGAAAATCCAACCCTAGTCTTATAAACGCAAGTCCTGCTGAAACATTAAGTCCGCCAGCCCAATTCTCCTCAGAAGAAGCAAAGAAATTCACCCCGAATCTTTCAGAAGAATTATTCCATGGGAAAAACTCAATATTATCGGTCACTTTAAGCCCGTGATTAACATACGTTTCCTTTTTTTCATCAGGTTTAGGAGCAACAATAATGAACTTTTCGATCTTCTCAGACTCTTTTTTATCTTTCACTTCTTTTTTCTGGGCGACAAGAACTCTGCCAATCATATTTTCCATAACATTTATAACATCAGCTGCAGTTACCTGTTTAAGCGGAAGTGTTCTCATAAAGCCATTTTCACCGACTATCAGTAAACAATCTTTAGACTGGATTTCTATCAGAAAACTGTTTTTAAGTCCAAGGTCCTTATATCTTTCTGAAATCCCTTCTCTGAGTTTTTCAGGAACAGAATCATCAAAAAGCAAATTTGCGTAAAGTTGATCTGTAAGAAAAATCAGAAATATTAAAAATATAATTCTGACAGATCTATTCATGTTCCCTGTCCGATATCTATACCCATTCTTTCGGCACTTTTTATAACATCGGGATTGAATCTGTCGATCTGAAGCATTTTTTTAACTGTAGCACCTACATCATTCATATCTCTTTTCTCAACAGCTTTTCTTAAAAAAAGATATCCAGTATATGGAAAGACAATACCTGTTTTATCAACTTTTAAGTTTTCAACGTTATCTCTTATATAGAACGTATAAAGCTCGTTCGAGTTTTTTTTGTATTTTTTATCATAGAAGTTGTATTTCACTTTATAATATCCTGTACCTTTCTTTACATCAATAATTTCAGACACTTTATAGATAAAACAGTATCCCTTAAATTCTTTTTTCGAAAAGACTTTTCTACTTTTCTCAGAAAGCATTTTCCATGCTTCTACAGTATTTCCAGCTTCTCTCATTTCAAAAAAATGATCGATTTTTTCACGCTCAGCATCCTTAACTGAACCTGACCTTATGCAGGAAGAGCTAATCAATATCAGAGCAAAGATGCTCGCCAAGCTCCATCTTTTCAATAAGTGAACCATTATCACCCTTTAATGAATAAACTTCAAATTTTATAAGCCCTTTATATTTTTTATAGTGTGAAATTGTATAAAAACCTTTGTGCGGATAAGTTTCCTTGACTGCGATCACGTTTCCGGACAAATCATGCGATTCAACTATTTCAGCTATTCCGTTCTTTAGATCCCACTTTTTTAAAGACGGATTTTTTAAAATATATGAATCCTCAACAGTATTATAAACACCGTCTTTTTTATAAATATAGCTGTAAGTCTTTACTCCCCAGGCTATCATTCCACCGTTTTCCGCCTTCGAAACAACTTTAACAATATATTGTGTTTTTTTTGCTCCACCCTTTCCAACAAGGTATATCCAACTACATCCATCTTCAATTGGAAAATAGCTTGCAGCATCAAATTTCTCATCAACCGATTTTTTCTGAGTTCCTGCACAACCGGCAAAAACGATTAGAAACAGAAAAACTAACAGCTTTTTCATTTTACCACTCTTTAATTATTTTTACTGAACTGCTGCAACCAATCCTGTCTGCGCCAGCTTTAACCATGTCAAGCAAAGTCTGCTTATCTCTTATGCCTCCCGCAGCTTTAACACCAAGCTCGTTTCCTGCAACTACTCTAAGAAGCATTACATCTTCAATTACTGCTTTTCCATTTACTCCGGTCGATGTCTTAAGCATGTCGGCACCGGCAAAATAAGCTAGGACTGCTGCATCGATCTTTTCGTTTTCTTTCAATTCAGAAATTTCAAGAATAACCTTTAAGAAGCACTTCGTATCAGCAACCTTTTTCATCAACCTAAATGTTTCCTTTACCATTCCGCTTTTTAAAAGTCCTATACTTATTACGAGGTCGATCTCATCTGCTCCATCATTAACTGCCTGTCTGGTTTCCTCCACTCGTGAATTTAGACTTGATGCTCCAAGCGGAAAATCAACAACTGTCGCAATATGAAACTGCGCCCCGAGCTCCTTTCTTTTTTCTGCAGCAAACTTTATCCACACAGGGTTTATACATATTGCCTTAAAGCTATTTGAATGGGCTTCAATGCATACTTTTTCTATATCGGCTGCAATAGCCTTGAATGAAAGAACTGTATGATCGATCATCGACGCGGCTTTTAATGCATCAGTCTCAGGGATCTCATAGACCGAGTTAATATTTTCGTTAAGCTTTTTCACTAGACCGTTATCAATTCCTAAAACTTCTGCAAGTTCAACTGCTCTGCTCAGAACCTTCTCTTTCATTTTGACCTCACTAATTCAAAAATTTACGTTTGATTATATCAGAAGAAACAGATTTTCAAAGATTTGGTTAAAATCCGACCTGACCGTCGGTAAATTCTTTGATCTTTTCGATCGCTCTGGCCTCGACCTGCCTTATTCTTTCCTTTGAAACTCCATACTTAGATCCTATTTCATCAAGAGTCATCGTGCTTTCAACCATGTAACGATTCCAGATAATAAACTTTTCGCGCTCATTAAGTGACATAATAGCTTTCTGAAGCTTTTCGTTCATTATTTTTTCATCAATGTCGGAATCGTAATCTATCTTTGATTTAAGCTCGATCATCTTGATATCCTGTCCGTCTATCGTCTGATCTATTGAAAGATCATTATATGTCGAGACCACCTGCATTGCCTCAACAACTTTCTGAGGAGTCACATTAAGTCTCTTAGCAACTTCCTGAACCAGATCCTCGTTTGTTATTTCATTTTCAGAATCATAGTTCTTGATATCTTTGATCGTCGCCATCATGTTAAAGAACAGCTTTCTTTCATCTCTGCTTTTTCCAAACCTGACAATACTCATCTGGCTGATTATGAACTCCTGTATCTTAGCCCTGATCCACCATGTAGAGTATGTTGCAAACCGCACACCTTTTTTCACATCAAACTTCTGAAGAGATGTCATAAGTCCAAGATTTCCTTCCTGAATCAGATCAGCTACATCTCTGAATCTCCGGTATTTATAAGCAAGGTTAACAACAAGTTTAAGATTTGAAAGAACTAGTTTCTGAGCAGCTTCCTTATCACCTTCGTTCCGATATCTATTCATCAGGTCAGCTTCCTCTTCTGCAGTCATGTTTGGAACCGCAAGGACACTTCTAATGTACGACGATATTGTATTTGATGAAAGTACTGGAATCTTGTTGTTCAAAAACTCCTCCGTTATTTTTTCTTTTTTAATTTAACTATTTTATTTCGAAGCTCATCGTTGGCACAGTTGTTGTTAAGCCATATTCCAAAAAGAGCTTTTTTGAAATCATGTCCGGGAATAACTCCCAGTATCCTGCCATCATAACTTATCTGTGTCCCCTTTCCCGGCTGATAGAAAAAAGTAGCCCGCTTGTATTTTCCCATATTCCTGTTTCCTGTGCCCATAAGAAGATCTACAAAATAGTCTATCTTCGTCTGTATTGTAACCAGAAACTTTTTATCATGGTCCATTCCATAGCTGAAACCACGTCGAAGCTCTTTCATCAGTTTTTTCAGCTTCAGCCATCGGTATAAAGAAACAAGCTGAATCGCCATTGGTTTATCTGCATTTTTAAGCTTCATGTTATCAGTTTCGTGGCCATTAACATAAAATCCGACCGCATAAAGCGAAAAAGATATCGGAGCAAAAACAGCATGGTTTCTATATGCCACAGATGTACCGTTTTCCAGTGCAATAGACTTATCGAATTTTAAGTCTTTGGCACTTAAACTACCTGCAAAAAACACAAGCAGTAAAACGAGGCTCTTTTTAAACCGCAAATTCATTAATCGACCTTAAGTTCCTGTTCTTTATAATTTTTCACAAAATCAACAACTTCATCAAGCTTTATGTTCACCTTTTCACCGGTTTTTCTGATCTTAATTTCAGCCACACCATTATCAAGCGATTTTGCACCGAAGATAACCTGAATCGGATAACCGACAAGATCTGCATCATTAAATTTAAACCCTGCTCTTTCGTTCCTGTCATCAATTGCCGTTTCAAGACCAGCTTCAAGCAGTTTGGTGTACATCTCTTCTGCTGCTTCTACAACTACTTCCTTATTCATCTGAAGTGGAAGAACAACAACTTCATAAGGAGCAAGCGCCATAGGCCATTTTATCCCGTACTCATCATGATTCTGCTCAATAGCCGCCTGAACAGTTCTGCCGACACCAATTCCGTAACATCCCATTACCGCAGGTGTATTTTTCCCATTTTCATCAACAAAGGTACACTTCATCTTTTCACTGTATTTTGTTCCGAGAAAGAAAACCTGACCGACTTCAATACCTCGGCATTCTTCAAGAACACCATCGCAATCCGGACAGGATTCACCTGCTCTTACAACTATGAAATCTCCTTTCACTGTTACCTTGAAATCTCTTTCAGGACTGACATTATCAAAGTGAAAGTCTGTTTTATTAGCGCCGCAGACAAGGTTTCTGCGTCCTACAAGAAGATTATCGATCGCGATCTTAACATCCTTTTTTAGTCCGACAGGCCCTGCAAAACCAGTGTCAGCTCCTGTAACTTCCATAACTGTCGCATCATCAGCAAGTGCAACACTGTCTGCCTGAAAAAATGCCTGGATCTTTGCTTCATTAACTTCCCTATCTCCAGGAACAAGAACAAGAACAGGCTCCGTATCAACAATAAACAACATTGATTTAATAAAATTCTCAACAGGTTTTGAAAGAAAGGCAGCAACATCTTCAACGGCTTTTTTATCCGGAGTAAGAACTTCTTTAAGCTCCATCATTTCACTTGTATCTTGTGCAACAACGATCTTTTTGCGCGCCTTCTCAAGGTTGGCAGCATAGTCACATTTGGTACATGAAAGAATGAGATCTTCTCCTGAATCTGCAAGAACTTGGAATTCGTGGCTCATATCTCCGCCGATTGCTCCTGTAGCTGCATCAACAGGTTTGAATTTCAGTCCGCATCTTTTAAAAATTGCGTTATATGCATCATACATGCTGTCATATGACTTTTTAGCTTTTTCCTCATTAATATCAAATGAATAGCCATCTTTCATAATAAATTCTCGACCTCTCATAAGTCCAAAACGAGGTCTTATCTCATCTCTGAACTTTCCCTGAAACTGATAGAGATTGTAAGGGAGCTGTTTATAGCTTCTGAGGTTTCTGCGAACCATGTCCGTGATAACTTCTTCATGTGTAGGTCCAAGACAGAAATTTCCGCCCTTTCTATCCTTAAAACGAAGCAGCTCAGGCCCATAGTAGTCCCAGCGACCACTCTCTTCCCAAAGTTCACTCGGCTGAACAGAAGGCATAAGAACTTCCTGACAGCCTCTCTTGTTGAGTTCTTCACGAATTATGCTTTCAAGCTTACGCACACTCTTTAAAACCAGAGGCAGATAACTGTATATTCCGCTTGCAAGTTTCTGGATCATTCCGGCTCTGTAAAGCAATCTATGACTGTCTATCTGTGCTTCTTTTGGAACCTCTTTCATCGTCTGAAAAAATATCTGACTAACTCTCATAATCTCTCCTATTTTCAACATAATAACAAACAAATTCCACAGTAAACTAGAATACTTCTAAAGTGCTAAAATTCAATATATTATACAAATTTGATTTTTTGTTTAATGGGTCTTCGCCAGAATTTGTGGGTTAAAATCTAATAAATCGTATTCTTATAGTTTCTGAACTAAATCTTTAATTCTGACATATTTTTGATAAATTGACGCATTC
>Ga0222695_1000117_pt1 | contig 52831 bp, 44 predicted proteins | sample AntAcemetage1398_FD_179834 | JGI IMG/M metagenome (GOLD analysis project Ga0222695, IMG submission 179834) | Saline water microbial communities from Ace Lake, Antarctica - #1398 | ecosystem: Environmental > Aquatic > Non-marine Saline and Alkaline > Saline | place: Antarctica: Ace Lake...
AGAAGGTAGAGCCGAAGAAGGTAGAGCCGAAGAAGGTAGAGCCGAAGAAGGTAGAGCCAAAGAAAGAGGACCCGAAGAAAGAGGACCCAAAAGGTGAGAAGTAGGGTTTTTTGGGTCGTTTTTTTAGCTTCTTTTCTGTTTTCAGCTTGTTCAATATCTAATGAAGATCGTGAAAACATTCAGAAAGTTATTGAAATCAGAGATTCCCTGCTGAATAAAGGTGATATAAAGTCTTTCGGAGCATTGCTTACAGCAGATTTTCCTAAAAAGAACGATTATCTTAAACAGCTTAATATGCAGCATTTTTATTTAACTGCTTATGCTTACAGGATTAGGACGATAAAACCTGGAGAAGCCGAGTTTTTCGGGAAGAAGAGCGTTTACAAAATAGAGTATAACCTGACATTCAAATCCCCTGATGACAAAGCTGAAACTGTTTTTATTAACAGAATTGAAAATTTGACATTTAAAAAGGAAAATATTGGATGGATGATCGTTGATATTGAGGAGATAAAAGATTCGGGAGAAAAGGTTGATCCTCAGACAGTTTATGATGTTTTTTTTGCACTTGACACCCGTAAAGCTGCTCTTCTTGCAAAAGATTCGGAACTTTTTAAAATAATAATTTCACAGAAATATGAAGGAAGAGATAAGCTCATTGATGATTTTAAAAAGAATCATGAAGCATTTTCCCAGATAACCTACAAACTGAATGCCAGAGATTTTGAGAGTATTTCAAAAGACCGAAAAACTGCAAAAGTTGTCCAGTTCTATGATCTCGGTTTCAAAATTGAAGGTACTAAAGAACTCACCGAAGTGAAAGACCAAAAAGAGATAATCACTCTTGAAAAAGAGAATAAAGGCTGGATGATCGTTGGCGGGTTGAACTGATAGCACCACTTTTCAGGCGGTTTTCTTGATGCGGGCTGAAGGCTTTCGCGTTATCTTAGCCCACGTCCAAAGGGCTGGGGTTTAGAGGGTCACTATCCCGCATCCTGTATCTTTTACTGATATTTCATCATCAGATGTAGTCTGGTTCTCATCATCTACTGAAACTGTTGTATCGTTTTCAGACTGATCGTTGTCATCAACTGTTTGAGATTCGTCATTCTGAGTATTTTCATCAATGGCTTCATTGTCAGGAGTAACATTTTCATCAACTGATGTGTCCGGAGTTTCATTGTCTTCATCAACGGATATTACATCTGCTTTAAAAGATGCACTCATGGTAAATTCTCCCGGTCTGTCATTTCCTTCTTCTGAAAATGAATCTACAACGATGTAGTATGTCCCGGCGTCTATTTGCATAATAATGTTATGGTCATCTCTGGCAAGAGCATCGATTGCCATTTTATCATTATCCAGATTAAGACTTGAGAGCAGATGAATGTCGTTATCAATGTCCTCGCTCTGAATATCTGTAACTGAAATATCGATATTTCCGGGAGTGTTGACAGTGAACTCATAGATCATTTCCGGTCCTGTTTCATTTGTTTCAGGGTTTACGGAGTATGTGTCAATTTCAAGGGAGAACATGTTTCGGGTGTTTCCACTGTTAGAAAATGGGAATGAATCAATTTCTATGGGATTTGAGAGCGTTCCTTCAACGTTTGTGTCATCTTCAATATTGTCGTATCTAGTTGGAGCGTACCCGTTGAGATAAGTCCATGTAGTTTTTCTGAAAACTGCTTTTCTGTAGCTTCCGCCTGCCGCTTCCATTATAACTGGAGATCCGTCACGGTGATAATATGTCAGCATTACAATGTGTGATCCGGCTTTGTTAAATGCGTCGGCCTTTTTCATGTCCTCAGTTGATCCAATCGAACTGGATATTCCATGAATTGTGGAAGTTCCGTATTTAGAAGTTTGTTCCCAGCATCTGGAAACATAGCCTGAGCAGTCAACTCCGGTAACGCAGGAGAGGACACCGTCAGAAGAGTATGATCCGGCACCGTAACCTTGAGAAATTTTATCACGGACCTGTTCAATTGAATCAAATCCGCCCCATTTGTATGGAACGCCGATGTAATCGCCTACCGGATAGTAGCTTGTATAGGCTGATGGGCAGCTCTGAGAAGCGCCGGTTGTGTTTGCAGATGAACAGCTCCAGTGTTCGCGGGTGTATGTGTCGCCGATTAGAATTGCCGCGCCTCTTTCAAGTCCGGAAAGAGAAAAAGAGAAAAGAAGGATTGCATAGATCATATATCTCATTTTGTTCCTCCTTTTCCAAAAAGTAATTCAAGTCCGTTTTGAGCAGCATTTATAAACCAGATCGAACCGTCAGAGTTTATCTGGATCTCACGGAATGGAAGAAAAATGTTACTAATTGGGAGTGTTGTAATGTTTAATAAATTTAAATTGTTATCAGTTTTTAGCCAGTACCGTTTTACCGAGATAGGATTCATGCTTTCAAGAGTTTCAACAACAAAATGAAGATTGTTTGAACTATCTTTCGAAATGAACTGGAGCGATCCCAGACGAGTGTTCTTTACATTCAAAGAATGCTTTTTTCCTAAGATCGAGACAACAGCTTTTTCCATGCTCTTTTTTGTAACTGTCACCTTATCATTGATTTTTATGTCAAGATCTTTTGTAAGATCAATTGAAGATCTGAAAATGGGTGAAGTTATCTTTTTTGTTAAGACGGGAATGGATTTCCCGGATACGATCTTTGAAAATTCACGACTATAGAAGTTATAAAGATAGATGTTTGTGGAATCCTTTAGAATGTCCAGTGTCTGAGGATTTAATTTCATCACGGAACTAAGTCTCAGGTCAGTAACTTTTGCACTTTTAAGCACGTTATTAACGCTGTCAATAACATAGAAAGTGCCATCAGAAACAAGGAAAGAAGAAACGCCGAAATTCTGCTCATCCAGATTCTTAGCAACGAAAATTCCAACCTCATTATCCTTATGGCCATAAGGAATTGTAACCTTCTTTTCAAGCTTATCCGCCTGAATTTTCTTAAAATCGATCGTCAGCTCTGTGCTGAACAGTGATGCAGAGAAAAGCATCACAAAAACTAGAAATAATAACCGCATATTTCCCTCCTAAAAGAATTTTTGATACTTGAACAGTTTAGTTTATTTGGGGGTTTTTGCAAATTGGAGAGAAAGTGGCGGTCTACTCAGGTAAAAAAGAAGCCATAAAGATATCCTGATTTCCATTGGTTTAAAGTTTTGTGAAAATCTCTTCATCGGGAGTTTCAACGGTAATTATAGTTGTCGCTGATCATCACTTGCCTTAATATGCAGCTTCTGTTAGTATCTCACGAAACTTTTTTTGGTGCTGATATGGAAAAAAATTCACTTGTTTTTGTTGCAGGTCACAGAGGTCTGGTTGGGAGTGCGATTGTTCGCGAACTTAAGAAGAGCGGATATAATAATCTCGTTTTAAAAACTTCTTTAGAGCTTGATCTGCGGGATCAGACTGCGGTTAGAGATTTTTTTGAAAAGGAGAAGCCGGAGTACGTTGTTCTTGCAGCTGCCAGAGTCGGCGGAATTGGAGCGAACAGCAGATACAGAGCGCCGATGATCTTTGATAACCTGATGATACAGTCAAATGTCATTGATTCTTCTTATAAAGCCGGTGTGAAGAAACTGCTTTTCCTTGGTTCAAGTTGTATTTATCCGAAACTTGCTCCTCAACCGATGAAAGAGGACGCGTTGCTTACTTCTGAACTGGAATATACCAACGAACCTTATGCCATTGCAAAGATCGCCGGACTTAAAATGTGCGAGGCATATAATTTTAACTATGGAACTGATTTTATCTCAGTCATGCCGACAAATCTATACGGTGAAAATGATAACTTTGATCTTGAGAGCGGCCATGTGTTTCCTGTTCTTATCAGAAAATTCCATGAAGCAAAAAAGAACGGTGAAGAATTTGTAAAACTGTGGGGATCAGGTCGTCCTAAACGTGAATTTCTCCATGTTGATGATCTTGCCAGGGCGACTTTAATGCTGCTTGAAAAAGTGTCATTTAAAGACCTTGTAAAAGATGTTTCTGGTGATATCAGAAACACCCATATAAACGTGGGAACAGGAGTTGACGTTACAGTAGCTCAACTTGCTGAATTGATTAAAGAAGTCGTTGGGTTTAAAGGCGAGATAAAATGGGACGCTAAAATGCCTGATGGAACTCCGCGAAAACTTCTGGACATCTCAAAGATAAGAGACCTCGGATGGGTGCCTGAGATAGGGCTTAAAGAAGGAATTGAGGCAGTTTATAAATGGTATAAGAGCAAATATGAATAAAAAGAAGGAAGCAGCACTTTTCATCTTTTTTGCTGTGGTTATTCTGGTCAGAATTGTTCTTGAGACCGCCATTTTTTCAAAAAAACATTACTTTGGTTACTTTGTGACACTTCATCATTTTAGCTGGTATATGTTCGTGTTTTTCTATTTCTGTATGTGTTCTAGGCATATTCTTGGAATGAAAATAGAAAAAATTAGATATCTTGCACTTCTTAGCCCTGTTGTTTTTATTCCCATAATACACTCTCTTATTACCGGAAAGAAGCTTGCTCTTGAGTATCTCAGAGGAAACATCTTCTCTGTGCTTTCTGATTTTGCAACTCTATACAGATTTAACAAAAGGAACAGCGAGTTCTTTTATGAGATGCTTATTCTGCTTGCGCTCTTTGTGGTCGGTTCCTGGTTGGTCTCAAAAGATTTCAGAAGAACACTTCTTAACGTTATATTCGGATTTTACGGAAGTATGGTCTTTGCCGGACTGCATCTTTTCGGTATTTATCCCAAGACAAAAGCCTATTTTAAGATCCATACGGCTTTAAAAAATCATCAGCTTATGGCACTCGTTTATTTTGCTCTTGCGATTCTGGTTTTTCTCATTTATAACTTGCCTGAAAATAAAAAAAGTTTTCTTGAAAATAAACTTCACTATTTAGTTGTGATAGGTATCGGATCTGTCTTTTCGATCGGGTTTAATTTTCTTTTTTTTGAGAGCCTTTATGGCAAGGTTCCTAAAACTGTTGACATGTTTCTTATGATGGTTCCGTTTACAGTTTTTGCGGTGGCGGTATTTTCACTTGGGAAAAAGGTTTCGCACACTTTGAGGGCAGGAAAGTTCTTTCCGGTTTTTCTAATCATTTTTTCATCGCTAATAGTCGGTGGTATTTATTCAGGAATTTACTGAAAAATCCTTGCAATGAGGTTTTTTTTTACTATAAACTTGCCACAGGTATTGGTTTGTTTATGTTTTAGTGGAGAAAAAAATGAATAAAACCCCTCTTTTTGATAAGCATGTTGCGCTTGGAGCAACAATGGGTGATTTTGGTGGCTGGAATATGCCTCTGTGGTATAAAACCGGTCAGAAAGTTGAGCATATTGCAACAAGAGAAAACTGCGGACTTTTTGATATCTGTCACATGGGTGAGTTTATCGTAAAAGGAAAAGACAGTTTTGTTTTCTGGCAGAAAACACTTTCAAACGATGTGACAAAGATCGTTGACGGACAGGCTCAATATAACTTTCTGCTAAATGAAAAGGGCGGAGTTATTGATGACTGTATAATTTACCGCTTTAATGAGGAACACTGGATGCTCGTTGTTAATGCTGGAACTCAGGACGGTGATTACGAATGGCTTAAAACAAACATGGCTGGCAACATGACAGTTGAAAATGTTAGTAATGAGATGGGTAAGCTTGATCTTCAGGGACCGAAAGCGCCGAAGCTCATTGCAGAGCTTGTTGGAAGAGAAGCTATTGACGGTATGAAATTTTTCAGATTTCTTCCTAAAATTGAAATTGAAGGAATACCGGTTCTTTTAAGTCGTACAGGTTACACTGGTGAGATTGGATTTGAGATCTACTGTGTTGCTGACGATACAGAAAAACTTTGGGAAATTCTTGTTGAAAAAGGCGAAAAATATGGAATTACGCCCGCCGGACTTGGTGCAAGAGATACACTGAGACTTGAAGCAGGTCTTCCGCTTTCCGGAAGCGAAATAAAGCCAGATGTTCCTGCCGTTGGAACTCCATGGGAATTTGCAATTAAATATGACCATGAATTTATCGGTAAGGAAGCTCTTGAAAATGAAAGAGGAAAGTACTTTGTCTATGCTTTTGAAGTTGAAGGCAGAAGAAAACCCGGAAATCATTCAAAAGTTGTAGTTGACGGAATGGAGATAGGTGAAGTGACAAGTGAGATCCTTGCTGTAAGTCTTGAGATGAAACCTGTAGGGTTTATGAGGGTTACAAAAGAACTTGAGATTGGAAATAGTTTTGATATTGTCAATCCGAGAGGAAAAGAGTTTAAGAGTACTGTTGTTGCAAATCCGATGATGAAAGGAACAGCAAGAAAGAAAATGATAATCATGCTTGATAAATAGTTTTTGAATTAAATCTTTGGAGGAAAAAATGGCTAATTACAATGTGATAGGAGAATTCAGATACTCGGAAAATCACGAGTGGGTAAAGGATCTTGGTGGAAATAAATACCGCACAGGAGTTTCAGATTATGCTGCAAAGAACATAGGCGATGTAACTTTTGTTGAGCTTCCTGAAGTTGAAACAGAAGTTGACAAAGAAGGTGTTGACTGTGTTGTTGAAACTGTAAAAAGCTCAGAAGATGTTTTCAATCAGGTTGGCGGAGTTATAGCAGAAGTCAACGAAATACTTGAAGATAACCCTGAACTTGTTAACACTGACTGCTATGGCGACGGATGGCTTTACGATGTTAAAGCTGAAAGTGCTGCTGATTTCAATGAACTTATGTCAGCTGAAGATTATGAAAAGTTTCTTGAAGAGTTGGAAGACTAGTTAGTCTTTTAAGATCCATATTTTATAAGGGGGCGGAAACGCCTCCTTTTTTTTGTTTTTCTAATATCCCATAATATATAAAAAATTTGTTATTTGTTATAATAAGATATAAAATACACATCTTGTTTACAAGTGACTTAAAAAGGAGGGTAACTTGAAAGGTACTTATGCAAAAACAATTATGATCGTAATCATGTTTGCGACTTTTGGTGTTTCTGCTTCAGATCTGAGGCTGGTGATTCTTCCGAAGACTACTGTTGACGGTAAATCTTATGATGCTGCTTCAGTTGAAACAGAGGTTATAAAAAGATACACACAGAAAGATATGAGGATCGTGGAATTGTCCACTGCGCTCAAGGCTCAGGCGGCTGCGCTTTCAGATCTTGTTTCTAAGGGAAAGGTTCCTAAAGAGCTTTCTGTTCTGAATGCGGACGCACTTGTTTCTGTTCAGCTTGCCTGTGATAAGAATTCAAATTCGATCATGGGGAGTAAAATAAAGAGTTGGTTCTGTGTTTTTAATACAAAGATCATCAGAGTTGATTCAGGTGATGTGATCTTTGCTGATTCAAAGAATTACACTGCTACCGGTCTTAATGCTCTTCAGGCGATGAACACAGTTGTTAAGAAAAAGGTCGGAAAACACGCCGATGCTTCAATTGAACTGTGGGCAAAAAGCTGGTCAAACGAAGGGAAATGGAGTCTTGATCTCATTATCACTGGAATTGACAGAAAGAACAGACTGAATCAGATCAATTCAGTCCTTAAATCCATTGCCGGTGTAAAAAGTTCTAAGATAGTAATGTTTAAGAAAGATCTTTCAAAGATAGCTATTTCAGGAGAGGGTGCATCAAACTTTGATACGCTTAGAGATGCACTTGACAGTTCAGAAAAGCTCAGTCTTCAGGTCAATTACGATGCAGGAAGGGTAATTCATGCCCAGTTTGATTTTGGACAGGCTTTCTCAAGAAGCGTTTATGCATATATTACACCTCCTAAAAATGCAACCGATAAAACGATAGCTAAACTTATAGCTTCCAAGGGAACAGATCTTCTTGAGAGCTATCTGATGAACCTTGACTATTTGCAGATAGAGAAATCGTCAATACTCAAAGGAAAAAGAAAGGCTGCTGCTAAAGAAGCTGCTGCAAATAAAGTTCCTCTCGTTGTTTTTGCTCAAGTTGTGCAGAAAGGAAAGGAGTGGATGTCTATTCTTGAACTTATTTCAACTGATAGCATGAAAAAGATAGCAATTGTTAAAGGAACTGCCGGAGATCCTTTTGAAGCGATGGACCTTGCTGTAAGAAATCTGGATAAGAAATATCGTATCGCCTTAACAAAACCAAGCTTTAGAAAAAGTATGAATTTTGGAAAAGACGTTGCAAGTGCAATGAGTTCTATGAAACTTTCTGTTGAGAAGTTTGAAGTCGGTCAGATATTTCCGTCACTTGTTCCGTACTACCGCAAGAAGGGTATTGGTTCTATTTCAATTAAAAATATTTCCGGAAATACTTTGAAAAATGTTGAAATAGCCTACAAGATCAATGGAAAAGTTGTGGGAACTATTAAAGTCGCGGATATCGGTGCAAAAAAAATAGTAAAGGCCGATGTGAAGCTTGATACGATTCCTGACAGTAAGAGTCAATATTCACAGCTTGAAGCTAACATTACATTTACAGCAGGTGACAGCTACGGAAAGAAAGATGCATTTGCGCCACTTGTAATTCACGCTAAGAATGCGATTGACTGGTCAAACCCGAGAACTATAGCAAGCTTTGTTGATCCAGCAAATAAAGCAGTTAGAGATCTTGCTACAAAAGCGCTGAAGAATAAAGCTATAAGTGAGCTTATAACAAAGAAACTTGGAAATGCCGCACTTATTTATTCAGCACTCTGGAATAAACCTCTTAAGTATATGAGCGATCCAGTTAGCACAAGTTTTGATGCGAATGTAGACACAGTTCAGTTCCCGGCAGAAACTCTTGAAAGAAGTGCGGGAGACTGTGACGACCTTACAGTTCTGCTTGCATCACTTTATGAATCTGTAGGACTTGCGACAGTTATAGTAACAACTCCGGGACACGTTTTTCTCGGTGTTGAAAGTGGAGCTCTTGCTGGAGGAAACGTTATTTTCAATCTTCCCAAGGCTCTTTTTATTGAAGTTGACGGTGCTCTTTTTATTCCTGTTGAGGCAACAGCGATCGGTTCAACATTTGCTCAGTCATGGCTTAAGGCGGCCGATATAGTTAAAAAGGCAGGTGGCGCTATAAATGCTTTTAGAACCAGAGATGCATGGAAAGTTTTTCCTGTTACGACTGTAAATGCTGGCAAGGTTAGTCTGAAATATTCAAAACCGAATGCAGGTAAAATGAAATTAATTCTTTCACAAGTTAGAAAAGGTTCAAAAGATAAGGCTCCTGCATGGGCAGCTGAAGTTTTTACTGGAGTCACAAGTTCAAAAGCTCCTAAAGTTGAAGTTAAAAAACTCGGGAAAGCCGCAGTTGCAAAGAGTGTGGTTTTATGGATGCAGGGCCAGAGAGAGTCCGCAATAACAGAATCTGCAAACCTTTGCAGTAATGGTGTTGTTGAAAGCTGTTACAATATGACTGTCATGTCTATGTATGATGCTCTTGAAAGAAGTGATATGCAGACAATTGATGCCAATATGAACAAAAATAACTACGGTGAAGCAGTTTCAATGCTTCCGGGAAATGTTATTTCCATGCTTTCAGATAATGGTGGACTTGGAATGGGTGATGAGGCTTCAAAAGAATCAGAAACAAAGAAAAAGATCTCTGAAATACTCAAACAGGCAAGAGCTAAAACCGGAAAGAAAGGAAAGGTTAAGAACAGTTCAAAAAGAATCAGGACAAGCCATGTTGGAGGCCGGAAGGCAAGCAATAAGACGAAATCTGATGCAAGTGCAACAGCTGAAATGTTTTTCTGGGGAAAGATCAGCAAATAAAATATGAAAAGCTCAATAACAGCCAAAATTTTCATAGCAGTTCTGATATTTATCATCGGGGTGCTTTTAACAAAAACCCCGGCTGTGAAAAAACTGGATTTTGCTTTTCTTGACTGGATGATGATCACTCAGAATGTTGAAGAAAAGCCTTCAACAGTTGTTGTTGCTCTCGATCAATACACCACTAGAATTTTCGGTTGGCCGCTTGATAAATCTCTTTATGCAGCACTTATTTCAGTACTTCATGATGCCGGTGCAAAGAAAATAGGGTTTGACCTTTTTTTTACGGATAGAAAAGAAACGCGAGATGAAGATGAATTGAAGAAAATGATAGAATCTGAAGAGTTCCTCGGAGAGACTGGAGTCAAAACAGGTACAATATTTGGAAGTTATATAAACAGAGATTTTCGAAATGATACTGCTCACCGCTCCAGTTATCCGGCTACTCCTAAAAACAGTATGAAAAACTGCAACTGTGTTCTTGAAAGTGAAGAAGAGACCCTGGAAAAGAAATTCAGCTATATTCAATCCCTTGTTCCGGGGATTGCAAAACATTCGCCTAAAGTTGCACATGTTCACATTATTCCATCTGAAGTTGATAGAGTAAACAGAACAATTCTTGGGTGTAAAAATGTTTTTGATGGTGCTGTTGGAGATCTTGCTTTAACAATGACAGGGCTTAAATCAAGTAAAGAAGACTGTTTTGAGCAGATAGTCCCCTATTTTAGAAAGGCGACACAGTTTGATACGATCTCAATTTCTGACGTTATAGCGTCAACTGAAAGTGATGAGAAACTGGCGCAGTTAAAAAAACGGATCAATGGAAAGTATGTTCTTCTGGGTTCAACGGATAAAACTCTCAAAGATGTCGGGCCTACACCTTCTGGAAACATGGAACCGCTTGTTTATGTTCATGCAAATAGACTGGAAGGCCTTTTAAACAATGTGAAGATCAGAGAGGTTCCTACCTGGCTAAGTTTTGTGTTTGTATTTTTACTTTTAGCTGTTCTTGTTTTTGTTGTTAAACTGGCAAGATACTATTTGATTTATACTGCGATTTCTGTTCCGCTTTTTTTTCTCCTGAGTTTTGTGGTTTTCAGAATGACTTTTTACTTTATTCATCCAATGGCGGCTCTCCTTCCATTAGTTTTTACTATGATGGGTTCAGCTTCATATATCGGATGGAAGTATTTTCTTTTTAATCAGGTTCTATCAAATGCTTTTGATAACTATGTTTCTCCTGAGATCCTTAAATGGCTTAAAGATACTGGCGGAGAGAGTTTGAAAAAGGATTCTGCCCGCAGAAGGGAGATATCAATTCTATTTAGTGATATTGTGGGTTATACAAGTCTTTCAAATTCACTTAATGCTGAAAGCATTATGAAGTCTCTGGAACTTTATCTTGATGAAATGATGAAGATCACGGCAGATTATAACGGTTATGTTGATAAGATAAACGGTGATGGACTAATGATACTTTTTGGTGCGCCTAAACCTTTTGAAGATCATGCGAAAAAGGCGTTGGAATGTGCACAGAAAATGCAAGAGCGAGTTTTAGAAATACAGGGACAATGGACAGAAATAACTGAAAGAGAGCTGAAGATAAGAATAGGTGTTGCCACTGACAAGGTTTTTGTTGGAAATCTGGGTGGAAAAGGGCATATCGAATATTCTGCAATAGGCCGCGGTGTAAATCTCGCTGCAAGACTGGAGAAAAGCTCTGATGTCGGAGGGATCCTTGTTTCAGAGATGACACTGGAGAAAGCAATGATGAGACCTAATGGCAAAAGCAGAGAAGTCGAACTTAAAGGTTATGAAAACAAGGTTAAGGTATGGCAGATATTATCCAAAGATATTGAAACCACTCAATTCAAAAACGGAGATACTGATGTTTAGAAAAAGCGTTTTGCTGCTGATTACAGTTCTGAGTTTAAATATTTTTGCAGATGGAACGACAGGACTTCAACCCGGAGATAAAGTTGTGGATTTCGGCATGAGAAAGGCCAATGTGGAGAAAGGAAAACTTTCAGGCCTTGTCTGGCTGGGAGATTATGTCGGAAAAAAAGATGTTAAGGAACAGAAAAAAGTGCTTGTTTTGAACTTTTTTGCAAACTGGTGTGTTCCCTGCATAAAGGAAATGCCTTTTCTACAGAAAATGTATGATAAGTACAACAAAAAAGGGTTCATGGTTCTTAGTGTGAATTTTAGAACTGAATCTGAAAAGTTTGACCCTACCTTTAAGAAGAGTCTTGAAATTATTAAGAAGAACAAAATAAAGTATCCTGTGCTTTTTGACCGTTTTACAAACAGAAATCAGCTTATCTACCTTGGAGATAAAGCAGTTCTTCCTTGTCTCATCGTGATCGATGGTGAGGGTGTGATAATTGAAAAGTTTCAGGGAGAGGGTTCGCATGACCTTAAGAAGATAGAAAATGTCATTAAAAAGGCAATAGGAGAGTAAAATGAGATCATTAGTTCTTATCCTCGTCATCTTTTTTCAATTTTTTGCGGTTTTTGCAGGGGATGATAAAAAGGATGCTACCGTTTTGAAAGAAAAGATCGAGAAAAAAGCAGAACCTTCAGCAGAACCTGTAAAAAAAGCAAGTTCAAAAAAGATGAAGCTGCTGGTTCAGAAGATCGATGCGACCGATGTTGATGAAGCAATGGCAAAATCTATTGAAGAAGCTATGGTGCTTGAACTTGGAAGCAGGGAGAATATCACTGTTGTTACAAGTGCAGAGATGAGAAATGTTGTTAAATCTACGTCAGTTCAAGCTGAGATGGGCTGTGAAGGAAGTGATGAATGTCTTATTGAAGTTCAGAAAAAACTTGCAGTTGAAACGCTCTTTGCAGGAAAGATCACAAAGCTTGGTGATGAATTCATTCTTTCAATTAATACGATCAACGTTGCGGAAAAAACTGTCGGACAAAGGATAAGTGTTGAGGGCAAAGACCTTAAAACTCTTAAATCTAAGATCAAAGGTGCAGCTGACATTCTTCTTGGGATCTCAAAACCAAAGCAGATGTTCAAGCTTGCAGATGGGGAAAAACTTAAGCTTGCGGTTATGCCTCTTGCTTCAAGAGGAATTGAGCAGAGTACAGCTGATTCTCTGACATCCATTCTTTCAGCTCAGCTTAATCAGATCAAAGGTATAAGCGTAATTTCTCAGGATGATATCAAAGCTATGCTCAGCAAAGCTGCTCTTGATAGTGAAGTTGCATGTACTGACAGCATGGAATGTGTTATTGAGATAGGTGCAAGTCTCGGGCTTTCAAAACTTGTTACCGGTGCTGTAGGTAAAGTTAAGAACACTTTTGTTATCAGCATTCAGCTTATTGATGTAAGGAAGGCGGATGTTGTAAACCGTGTTCTTGAATCCTATGATGGTGATGAAAGTGAGCTTCAGAATGCGATAAAACTTGCGGCTTTTCAGTTGGCAGGAGTTGATTACAAAAAAATGCCGGGAGCGGTTGATTTCTCTTTTAATATCAAAGAGGGAGTTGTTAAGTTTGGCGAGATGGAAGTAGCGCTTGATAGTCCTAACTATGTTGCTGAAGGTCTCGTTCCGGGAAGATATTATCTGAAAGTTAGAGCTGATGATGAGGATTACCTTCCTCTTCAGACTGAAGTTTATGTTGCTCCAGGTTCAAAAAATGTAAAGACATTCAATGTTCTTGAAAAACCCACACCGTGGTATAAAACTTGGTGGTTCTGGACAATAACTGGTGTAGTTGTTCTTGGTGCCGCAGGTGCCACAACGGCCGTCGTTCTTACTCAGCAGTCTCCTTCAGGAAGCGGAACCGTCACAGTCGAATAATTCCCTTAAGATCTTAGGAAATTACTCAATATTTTTGATCCATTTTCAGTTAGAAAAGATTCAGGATGGTATTGAACTCCCTCAAATAAAGGATATAACCTATCTCTAAGTCCCATGATGAATCCACTTTCTCCGCGAGCTGTTATTTCAAGCTTTGATTCATCTATATCGCTAACACAGAGAGAGTTGTATCTTGCAGCTTTGAAGTGTTGCTCGATTCCTGAATGAATTCCAGAGTTTATGTGCGTTATTTGCTCAGTTGATCCGTGAACTGGAGGGTGTTTCTCAATTTTGCCGCCACTTAGATATGCCATAAGTTGCATCCCCAGACACACGCCTAGAGTTGGAATTTTATCTTTAAAAAATTCGACGGCTTCAATAGAAACTTTAGAATCCTCTGGTCTTCCAGGACCTGGAGAGATAACAAGATGCGAAAGATTCAGTTTTTTAATTTCATTTAACGAAATAGCGTCATTTTTAACTACATGGCACTTAGAAAATGAAGAGAAAAACTGAAAAAGATTAAATGTGAAGCTGTCGTGATTATCAATGATTAGAACTTTGTTTTTCATTTATATTTTCTATATGGATAAATGCCAGCCACTTGAATCCGGTTCAAGTATTTCAGCTATATCAGGTTCGTAAACAACAACTCCATCTGACATATCAGTTCTAACTTCAATATTTGGATATTCGAGGACTTTTTGAGCAGTATTTTTGATCTCGCCTTCATCTTTTTTGCGTATCATAATAAAAAGTCCAGGTTCAATGTAGTTTCTGGCACTGTTTGATTCACAGACTATCAGAGAATCTTGCGGAATATCAGCAAGAAGTTTTTCAACACCTTCTTCAGCGTGGAATTCGTCACATCTGAGCCAGAGAACTTTGTCTGCTCCGGCTTTAAGCATTCTGGCTGTGTCTTTTACTGAATCGGTTTTAGTTTCATCTGTGATCTTATATCCGCTTACTGAATGTTTGCCCTCACGAAGGATCGTTATTTTAATGGCAATAATTTTCTGTCCTGAGTTTGCGGATTTTACTTTTTTAATGATATTTTCAGTCAGAGTTGTTTTTCCTGCGTGTTTTTCAGTAGCCCCGACTAGAAGCATTTTTTTCAATCTTTTCATTTACTTTACTCCTCCATTTGTTCAAAAAAGCGTTGTAGATCGTTTATTTCTTTTGAAAATTCACCATTTCGATAGAGAAATTTTCCGGCAACCATTGTTCCAGTCACATTTCTGGGATCACAGCTGAAAACGGTAGTGGCTGACGGATGATGCATGAAGTTTACTGTCTGCGGAGTATCCATATCAAGACAGATGAGGTCAGCTTCCATTCCTTTTTCAATTTTACCGATCCTGTCATTTCTAAGGATCTTTGATCCGTTTATAGTTGCAAGTCTTAGAGCATCTTTTGCTATCATTATCGACGCATCGTGGTTGAGTCCTTTTTGAAGAAGGCTTGCCATTTTCAGTTCATTGAAAATGTTTAGAGCGTTGTTGCATGGCGCTCCGTCAGCTCCGATCCCGACAGTAATACCTTTTTGAAGATATTTGTAGATGGGAGCAATACCACTACCAAGTTTTAGATTTGTCGAAGGACAGTGAACGCAGGATACGCCCATCTGTCTAACGATTTCAATCTCAGTATCATCCAGATGAACCGTGTGAGCAATTACCGACCTTTCGTTTAAAGCGCCGATATGATCCAGATAAGATATATTTCCAAACCCTGTTTTTGATCTGATATATTCAACTTCTTCTTTGTGTTCTGACCCGTGAGTATGAATAAGAATGTCATGCTGATCACTTAGTTTCCTCACTTCTTGAAGCAGATCATTTGTACATGAAAGAACAAATCTCGGGGCAAAGGCGTAGTGAAGACGACCGTTTCCTGTATTATTGAATTTTTCAAAAAGTTTCATGCTCTGATTAATGCTTGTGTCAGTTTTTTCAGCAAGATTTTCAGGGACTCCTTCGCCCATATCCATCATTGCCTTGCCACCTGTGTAACGGAATCCTGCTAGGTCCATAACTTCAAATATAACATCCTGATGTCTAACAGTTCCCATATCAAGAACGGCAGTAGTTCCAGATGAAACAATCTCTTTAAGTGCATTGATAACACTTAGTCCCATGGTTTTTTTGGTCAGAGATGCTTCGTAAGGCCAGATATGATCTCTTAGCCATGGAAGAAGTGCAATGTTCTCAGCCATATTTCTGTGAAGAGTCTGGCACATATGTATGTGTGTCTGAATAAATCCCGGAAATAAAATTGTGTGAAATTTTCCATTGATCACCTCAATTTTTTTGGTGATTACAGGACCTGTACCTTCAGGATAGATCTCTGAAATAATTCCGTCTTTAACGAGGACAGAAGCCTTATAGAAATCAAAAGCATCGGATTTTGTTGGATTCAGAATGTGAAAGTCTTTAAAAAAGTACATGGAGTCTCCAAGATCTTTTTAATAATGACTAGAAATTATAGTACTAAAAAAGAAATGTGCAAATGATTGTGTTCGAGACTATTCTTCGCAAAGATCGCCGACTCCGTTTTCATCAGTGTCTGCCTGATTAGGATTGATAACTAAAGGACAGTTGTCGATCAGATCACCAACCCCGTCACCATCAGCATCGTCACAGGCGTCACCAAAACCATTCTCATCAATATCAGCCTGATCAGGATTTGAAACATTAGGACAGTTGTCACAGACTGAGCCTATACCGTCATCGTCAATATCAAGTTGGTCTGGATTGGCATCAGTTACGCAGTTGTCGTCAAAATCTGAAAATCCATCGTAATCAGTATCCTGACAGACATCTCCATTGCCGTCGTCATCTGTATCAAGCTGTGATCTGTTTCCAACAGTTGGGCAATTATCACAGGCGTCTCCAATACTGTCACCGATTCTTGATCTTGTGTATTCAAACGCATCTTTTTTAATGAGAAGAAGGTTCATTACATTATAATTATTCCAGTAAACATCCCATTTCCAGTCGATATCGGTAATATGCAGGCATAGAGTTTTGCCCGTAAGGTTTGTTATATCACCACCAAGTTTATCCAAATCCCACAAGAAATTTGCAGGGCTTTCTTCGAACTCATCAGCTGTAGCGCATTCTCCCCAACCCCACATAATTGAGCCACTGTTCTGTAATGTTCCGTTATCAGCAGTTATGCAGACACCAGTTCCTTCAATACAATCTTCAAGTGAATCTCCTGAACCCATAGGATGAACGAAATTAATTGATATTTCCTCTTCATCAGCTTGGTCCGGATTAGCTGTTTCAATACAGTTATCGCAAGCGTCACCAACTCCGTCATTGTCGGTGTCTTCCTGACCCGGATTAGCATCAGCAGGACAGTTATCTTCAAGATCTATAATTCCGTCATCATCTATGTCACCAAGATCACAGACATCACCTATTTTGTCGTCATCAGTATCAAGTTGGTCTGAATTCGGGTCATCCGGACAGTTATCACAGATATCTCCAACTCCGTCACTATCACCATCTTCCTGAAGCTTGTTAACATCATCAGGGCAGTTGTCAGCATAGTCGAGAATTGTGTCTCCATCCCTATCTTCATCGTCACAGGCATCACCTATTTTGTCGTCATCTGCATCAGCCTGATCAGTGTTTACAGTCTGTACACAGTTATCACAGATGTCGCCGACTAAGTCAGTATCAGAATCTTTTTGATCCGGATTGTAGCCAAGTGGACAGTTGTCAGTTACATCAGGGATGCTATCTCCGTCACTGTCTTTACAGGCGTTACCAATGTTATTGTTGTCATCATCTGCCTGATCTGTGTTTGAATGAAGAGGACAGTTGTCACAGATATCGCCGACACCGTCACCGTCACTATCTTTAAAAGAATTGTCAAAAGCATTCGGGCAATTATCACAGACATCACCAAGTCCATCATTATCGGTATCAAGCTGGTCAGAATTTGAATCATTTACACAGTTGTCACAAGCATCTCCAAACCCATCTCCGTCACTGTCGGTTTGGTCAGCAACATCATTAAGGTCACAGTTGTCAAGACAGTCCGGAGTACCGTCATTATCGCTGTCAGCAAAACCTTCATCAATTTCACCATCACAATCGTTATCTATTCCATCACAGGTAATTTCGTCTTTTCCCTGATATCCATCTACTCCGGAATAGTTGCAAACCCACTTTCCTTTTGAGCAAGTTGCTTCAATAACTGCATCAAAACTTCCGCAAACACCATCAGAAAGACAATCGTCTGATGCAAATTCAGAAAGCTCTTCATCAACTGAACCGTCACAGTCGTTATCAATATTGTCACATAGCTCATCTGTTGGTTTTATATCGTTTTTACATTTTCCCCAGGCACCGTCAACACAGATCCTTTCACCATCTGTACATGCTCCTATACCCCTTGTGTTTTCATCACCGGTGTAACATGCTTCTTTCTGACCGTTATCACAGATGATCTCATCATCATTCATTTCTGAATCATCAGTTTCTTCTTCATCAGGCTTAACAACATCGTCAGTTTTTTCAGTATCTGTTTCTTCATTGTCAGTTTCTTCAATGTCAGTATCTACAGCTTCATCTGTAACGTTGTCTACGAGCTCTGATTCATTGTCCTGATCTGCAAAGCCATCCTCATATTTATTAAGATCGGCATCGCAGGAAATTAACAAAAAGAAAGCAATGAGAAAAACTAAAAACTGTTTCATGTTTTTTCCTCCAAAACACACGTGTAAAAAAAAATCAGCTAATATTATCACTAAAATCAAAGTATGAAAAGTTATTTAATTCATTAATGGGTATTTGCAGTTTACTTGTGTTCAGTAAGAGTATTCATGAAAGGGTGGTTCATGGTGTTGGAAAGCAGCGCCTCATATTCGGTCAGGTCTTTTAATGAATACGAAAAAAACGCCGCCATAATTGCGCCGCTGTATGTTCTGAAACTCATGTTGAGTTCACTGTTTCCACTTTTATCACATACAGAACAGGTAAATCCGCAGGCAGAGAGATCAGCTTCGTCGATCATATCCATGTGACCAACACCTGCTGCGATAATGTGCCAGGAAGGAGACGGGTATCCGGCATAGAATGCAACAGAATTTTCTCCCGCAGGAGCACAGGCTTGACCTAGATTTTTATTTGGTCCTTTTTCTGTTCCAAGAAACATGGATTTTCCAATAAAGAGAACTGGATCGCTAAGACTTAGGGGGTCTCCTCCGGTCGGTGGTGAAGAATCAACTGGATCAAGTCCGAAAAAACTAATTGCAAGGGCAGAATTTGCATTGAGCATCCTGTTTGTAACTTTTCCGCCTCTGCTATGACCTGAAACACCGAATTTTGTCATATCCGGTATAACTGAAACTCTGTTAGGTAGATCGGTTTTCATCCAGGTAATAAACTCAGCAACCTTTACCGCTTCAGCAGTTGTGTTGTCTCCACCGGTCATGCTGTGAGTTGACTGACTTGAAACAACAATGAAACCATGTGAGGCCAGATGAATGAGAACGTCATCGTAATAGTTGAATTTTAATTGAAAACCATGAAGGAAATGAATGACAGGGATGTTGCCTGTTGCTCCCTGAGGTTCATAAACCTTGAAATCTCTTGGTGCTCCATTATCGCCTTCATCATATTCATTTGTAAGAACAAAGTATGGTCCAAGCTGAAAAACAGCCGTCGGATCAACAGTATCTCCAGTATTTCCAGTGTCACCGGTATCTCCGGTATCTCCGGTATCTCCGGTATCTCCAGTATTCCCTGTGTTTCCAGTATTTCCTGTATCTCCCGTGTTACCGGTATCTCCAGTGTTACCGGTATCTCCAGTGTTTCCAGTGTCTCCTGTATTGCCCGTATCTCCTGTGTTTCCACTGTTTCCAGTATCCATGTCAGAACCTGAGTTTCCAAAGTCATCCGGATTGTTGCTAACTTTTCCATTGTCACAACCGGCAGAAGCAAAAAGAAAGATCAACACTGAAATAATAACTGTAATTCGCATCCATTCCTCCATGAAGTATTAACACAACTGGAGATATTATATCATTTCTGAGAGGTATTTCGACCTGATTCGTAAATTTGTACTTATAAAAGTTAAACCATAGGTTCATTTCCGCCTTTTTCTTTTTTTAGGCGGCCTGAGAAGATTCTTGAACCAAATCCCATCTTTACAAGAAAAACTAGAAGTCCGATGATAATGAAAAGTGAGATGTACACAAGTGTCATGTTGTATTCGAACGAAGAAAAAAGTGCTCCATCCCCAGGTCTTGGAATTGATTTAAGCTCAAATGGCATTTTATACTTTTCAGCGAGTTTTCTTATTCCGGATATGTGGATAACAGGAACGCCTTCTTTCGCAAATCTTGTCATGACGCTATCAATTTGAAGTGCTTTGTATGGTGGATGAAGGTTAAGGCCGGATTTGAAAAGTTTTTTTCCAATCTTTGTTCCAACAGAAATTGTTCCACCGCCAACATTAACAAAAGCTTTGATCTTTTCTTCACCACTGTGTTCCATGTAGATCGACATTCTTTTGTCCAGGTTTTCCTTTTCCTGCTTTTCATCAATATATTCCATTCCGTTTCTGAAAATAATATTCTTTAATAATTCTCGACCTTTTTTACTCATTCCTATGCCTCGATCTTTTCCACCACCCATTGATGCTGCGACAGACTTGTTCGAGATAAATCTTGATTCAAAAAGAAGTTTTTCCATGTCAAGCCATGAAAGTTCAGGTATGTTTGCTCCCCAAGTGCTTGCAGAAGCACTGGCGATTGTTACAGGTTTAAGCTCCATTATTTCGCAGGCTGCAAGAACTGCAATGTTAAATGCAGGAAAAGATCCAGATAGACCTATAGCTATTGTGTCTCCTTTTTTTACAGATGCTTTTTTAAAAAGTGAGATCATAACTGCTGCCCAGTTCGGATTTAATGTTGCCAGTTTTGCTTCATGATCTCCAGAATTGCTTGTTATCGACGAGACGAGGTATCCCACCATCCCCGAATCAAGCGGATCAGACTCAGGATCAACAGGTCCAATATTACTGATTCTATATTTTTTTATCATCCCCATTGCATTTTTCATAAGTTTTGCAGCTTTGATCTTTTCTCTGTAGTTCCTTTTTTTTACTTTAACCTGAAAGATCTCGACAGATGCAATAAGACAGATAGAAATAATCGCGATTATAATGTGAATGTGCCAGCTTGTTCTTGTCTGTTTCCAGTATAATTTCTTCATATCGAGAGGTCTCCATCAGTGATCAATATGAGCAGAAGTCTAACTATAACACTTGAGGTTATCAGCGTAGATATCGTTTCAACAAAACCCTGTCTTTCTATCCAGATAGCGATCAATCCCGGAATTATATAGCCAATAATGGACAGGTCTATCACTACTGAAATAGCATCAATATAACCAATACTTTTAAAGAATGCTCCAAATAAGAAGCCGAAAAGAAGCATCAAAACAGTTCTTCTTCTTCCATAAAGAATCATAACCGATGAGAGAGCCCGAACCGTTGCCCATGTAAGCGTAGCGACAAAGATCGTCATAAAAACAGTCATCGGGTTATTTAAGTTTAGTGCAACGTAGCCGGGTACGATCATTCCACCCGCTGCTACTCCAAGCATTTCGGAAAAAAGCAGACTGACGGCCAACCCAATTCCAATTGAAAGGATCATTATCTGTTCCATTTCTACCCCTTTATCTGAGTCACTCTGTTTGCAAAGTATTTTACCAGTTCAAGACCGATACCTTTAATATTTCCAGCACCGAAAACCATTGTTCTGTTGTCTGAATATTCAATTATTTTTTCAAATATCTCGGAAACCCCTTCATTTTCAAGGTCAATTATCTTTTTTGCGGGGAGTCCGTGTTTTACAGCTGTACGGATAAAGGAATATGCACCTGTTCCAATAACAAAATAATGGTCAGCTGCTTTCCAATTTTTCAAAATAGAGCCAAGCTGAAAAGATCTGTCCGGTCGGTCATCCCGGCAGTTTACTATCATTATTGTTTTGACACAGTTGCTATTTCTTTCTAATGACATGTTCCAGATAGTTTCGGTCGATTCTGCATCGTTTGCAGCAAATCCGTTTACAAAACAGATCGATCTGCCAAACCAATCAATTGTACTTTCGCTCATTGCTCCAATATCCGGTTTAACCTTATGCATTCCCTTAATTGCAGTTTCTCTATCAACACCGGAAGCCTCACAAACTTTTAGTGCAAGTGCCACATTCTCGGCGTGCTCAATATAGGAAAAACCATCCATGTATTGATCCGGTATATTCCGAATGTCATCCTCATCAGTGATATTAATTTCTGAGCCACGATCTTTTGATGCTTCTTTAAAAAGTGAAATATAGTCTCTTTCAGCAGTAAAAAATTTGCCGTTAACTGGTGTTGTGCCAAGAAGGGCCTTGGCAACATCTATTTCTTCAGGTCCCATTACATCAAGATGATCTGCCCTTGCATTGGTTATGACTCCCAAAGTAGATCGGATGAGTTTAAGTTCACAAAGTGACTGATACATAGGTTGAAGAGCCATGCACTCAATGACAAGTGCTTCAGCGCCGTTTCTTGCTGCAAAATCAACAACTCTAAGCTGTTCGATGATATTTGCACCGCTAGGTCTGTATACTGAAAATTCATCTCCTGAATCTGAAATAACTTTTGGAGTTGTTCCCGTTGTTTTTGCGAATGCTTTTATTCCACCAGCTCGAAGCCCTGCTGCAATAAGTCTTGTAACTGAAGATTTTCCTCTTGTTCCGTTCACATGTATCCTTATGGGTATCTTGGATAACTGCTTGACATGTTTTCGGTATTCCTGCGCTCCTAAGAGTGTGAGAAATGCCGTAATAATTATGAGAGATAAAAAAACAGTCATAATTTTTTCCTAAAATTTAACAAAGACTGATAATTTTAAACTTAATGAGATTTTTTACAAAGAAAAAGTTGGATGGACGTGAAAATTATGAAACTAATTAACCTTGAAAGTAATGTCACCTTTCTCAAAGAAATCTACGATCTGCTGTGCTGCAGCTCTGGCCGCGTTGATGTTTGCTTCTTTTGTCTGTGCGCCCATTTTTTTTGGTGTGAAGAAAACCTTTCCTGGGAATTCTTTTACAAGTTCTTCAGCAGTAACCGGAGCGATGTCTGAGAGATATTTAAAGTCAGGTCTTGCAGCAAGAACCATCTTAAGGCTATCTTCGCAAACAACTTCTTTTCTAGCTGTATTAATAAGTGTTGCTCCTTCAGGCATGAGAGACAGAAGCTTTTTATTAATTGATTTCTTAGTCTTGTCATTAGCAGGAATATGAAGCGATATGTAGTTGCAAGTCGAATAAAGCTCTTCAGCACTGTCAACGGCCTTAACACCGTCAGTTTCGATTGCTGATTTTTCAAGGAAAGGATCAAACGCATATACTTCCATTCCAAATCCTTTTGCAATTCTTGCAACGAGTTTTCCAACGTTTCCGTAGGCGTGGATTCCAATTTTCTTTCCGAGAAGTTCAGTTCCAGCTTTAGGCGTGAAAAGATTTCTAGCAGCATAAACAGCCATTCCCATTGCAAGTTCTGCAACTGCATTTGAATTCTGTCCCGGTGTGTTCATAACTGTAACGCCTTTTTCAGTTGCAACAGCGCAGTCAACATTGTCATAACCGGCACCGCCTCTGATAACTATTTTAAGTTCAGGTGCTCCTTCCATGATGTCTTTTGTTACTTTGTCACTTCTGATGATAAGTCCGTGAACATCTTTCACAGCTTCTTTAAACTCACTTACATCGCCGTAAGATTCAAGTTTAACGAGCTCATAATCAGCTTTGCCAAAAATTGATTCAATTTCTATAACAGCCTTTGGTGCAAAAGGTTTTTCGGTTGCGAGTAAAACTTTTTTCATATCATCCTCCATAATTTTAATAAACACCTTCAATCGGAATGTAATATGATATAAATCACTTTGTCAAATATTCTCATATCAATTGCAAAACATCTTAAATCTGATATTCTTGCCAAAGATCAAGGAGGAGCGTTTTGGATATAAAAAGAGTGGAGCTTAAGAATATTCCGGATCTTAGGAAACTGAGTTATCTGACTTCGTTAAGGAAGAATCGGATTCTTTTTTTCAGCAGTGGTCTGGATAGTTCTCACGGCAGATATTCAATTGTTGTAATGAATCCTCTGGGGCTAATTAAAGATAATGTTGTGGATAAGATCTTTAACTTTGATGAAACTGCTGAAATAGAGTTTCCTCTGCCTGTTTTTTCGGGTTTTTTCAGTTACGAGTTCATGAATGGATTTCGGAATGAACTAACGCCAGAAGGAATTGAGATCCCTGATCATTTTTTCATTTGCTCAGACAGTTTTCTTGTTGTGGATAATTTTAAAAATAGGGCTGAACTTGTTGCTATTGATGCTGATTTCTCAAAAACTTCGATGGATGAAAGGATTGAAGAGTTTTTAAAAGAGATTGATCTTTCAGTTCCAAAACCTGAAATCAACGATGAAAGCATCAGGGCCGATGCGCTGATATCAAAAAAGAAGTATCTTGATTCAATTGATGAGATAAGGCGCCTAATTGGTGAGGGTGATGTCTATCAGGTGAATTTCACATATCCGGTGAAGATAAGAACTGAGCTTATTTCGTGGGTTCTTTTTTACCGTTATCTTTCAAAGAATTATGTTGATTATGCTGTGTATATAAATGCTGCGGATTTTGAGGTTCTTTCAATTTCCCCTGAATGTCTGCTGAAGTTTGAGAATTTTAATAAGATCAGTAGTTTCCCAATAAAAGGGACTATAAAAAAAGTTGATGATGAAGCTGAAAATTTAAGACTCAGAAATGAACTTGAAGAAAGTCAGAAAGACCGAGCTGAACTTGCTATGATCGTGGATCTTGTAAGAAACGACATTGGAAAGATCGCAGAACCTGGCTCAGTCAAAGTCGATTTCCATGCACAAGTTATGGAATTTCCAACTCTTTTTCATCTCTTCTCATCTGTCACAGGCACAATTAATAAAGATCAGAGAGCTGAACTTTTCAGATCAATTTTTCCCGGAGGATCAATTACTGGAGCGCCTAAAGAAAGTGCAATGAGAATAATCGGTGAACTTGAAAAATACAGAAGAAATATCTACACGGGAGCAATTGGTTTTTGCGGACTGAATGGGAAAGCAGTTTTTAACATTCCAATAAGGACAATTCAAAGGGTAGGGGATACTCTCATTTATTCTACTGGTGGTGGAATAACTTGGAAAAGCGACCCTAAAATGGAATTTGAGGAAACTCTGGTAAAATTAAAAGCCTTTTTGAATATTTTTGAAGATGCGGAGATAATTTTTGAATAAGGCAATTTTTACAACTTTAAGAATTCGTGATCTAAAACCTCTCTGGCTTGAAGATCATGTGGAACGAATTCTGAAAGGTGCAGAACTTTTTAAAGTTAAAATGGATGAAAAAACTGTTTATTCAGCAGTGCAAGTTGGTCTTGAAAAAAACAATCTCAAAGAAGCCAGAATGAGGATAATTCTGCATGAAAATGGTAGCCTTGAAACAACTGTTGAACCTTTTGAAGATTCGGAAGTGCCGCTTAAATTAAAACTAAAAGAGATTGAAATTTCGCAGGGAGCTCACAAGGTCTGGCCGTTTAGGAAACACACAGAAATTAAAGGCGAAGAGATCATCTTAATCGAAAAAAGCACGGGTTTCGTGCTTGAAGGAAGTTACACCAACGTTTTTGTGAAAACCGATGTTGGATATTTGACTCCGCCAGCTGATGGAAAGATCCTTGCGGGAATTGGAAGAAAACATTTTATTGAAGAACTTAAAAACAAAGGTGAAATCGTAAAAGAAGTCTGGTTTAAAGCAGATGTTCTTAAAGAAAATGAAGTGATTCTCACAAATGCACTTAGAGGCGTTATCAGAACGGATCAGTTATCCTGAACAAATCCTATTTTCATTCTTTGGCTTCTTTCTTCTCTTCATCATTTGAATAAAATTCTTCCCTGTCAGGAAGTTCTTTCCCGCATTTTGTGCAGACAGTTGCATCAGGTTCGTTGATGGTTCTGCATTCAGAGCATTCTCCGGGTTTAAGAAATGGACTGATAGATACAAGTTTGCGTATTTTCAGGATGCCCCATCTGTAGGCGACAATGGTGAGAACAACAAGAAAAACCATGTAGTAGGGGAATGATGCCTTAATAAAGCACAGAAAGTCATAGATTCCGTGAAGAAAGGCCGCTGCAGCAATATATGGAAAGATATTTATCGGGTTTGAACTTCGTTTATGTTTGAACTTATTGACGGCAAGACCGTAACCCCAGATTGCTCCGCAGGTGATGTGAAGCGGAATTGAGAGAAAGTGCCTGACGTAGATGACCTTGTATGAGTAGTTCATCATGTACTGGAGATTTTCAATTGCAGCAAAACCGAGTGCAACAGCCATTCCGTAAATTATTCCGTCAACTGGTTCATCAAAATCCTTGAGTTTTCTAAGCAGCCAGATAGCTGCAAGCGCTTTTCCTATTTCTTCGACAAATCCTACGAACATTGCAAAGGAGAACTTTGAGAATACATTGCCGTATCCAGGCTCCATGAGTTTAAATATATCACGGTTTACAAAAATTGCTCCCATGTAGATCAGGGTGACGAGAATTATTGAGATAATTCCGCCCCAGAAGAATGTTTTAATTAAAACCCAGACAGGTTCCTTCTCAATTTTATCCTTTTCCCTTATCGTTATAAACCAGATGCCGGTTGAGATCACAAAAGCAAGTAAGATTTCCAAAGCAAGTCTCCGTTTAGGATTTTAGAAAGTATAGCATAATTTATAATTAAGCCAAATTTCAAATCTATTCTTTTTAAGGTTGCTTGCCTTTCGACTTCGTTTTGTTAATATCATCCAGAATCTTGGTTTTGGAGGAAAAAATGATCGACTTTAAAGAAGCTTATGAAGTGGTAATGACCAACCTTAAAGAAGTGTCAGGTATTGAAAATATCAATATTATTGATTGTCCCGGAAGAGTTCTTGCCGGTGATATTGCAGCAGATAGACCGGCGCCTCCATTTAATCGTGTTGCGATGGATGGTTATGCATGCAGAAAAGATGATATTGCGCATGAACTTGAGGTGATCGAAGTTGTTCCTGCAGGCAAAAAACCCGAGAAAGAAATTAGTAAAGGACAGTGCTCAAAGGTGATGACAGGATGCATGCTCCCTGAAGGTGCTGAGATGGTTTTTATGGTTGAGATAAGTAAAGAGCTTTCAAATGGAAAAGTGAAATGTGTCGAGTCGGAAAGAGCAATAAAATCAGATAATTATGCTAAAGTTGGAGAAGACGCAGAAATGGGGACGATATTAATTCCTCATAGAACATTGCTGGGAATAAATCACATTCACACGATTGCAGCAACTGGGAATTTTGAGGTTCCTGTTTTTAAGAAACCAGTTGTAGGAATTATTGCAACCGGTGATGAACTTGTAGAACCTTTTGAAACTCCGCTTCCACACCAGATTCGCAACTCAAACGGATATTCTCTTTATGCCCAGATGGAAAAGTTTGGAGCTGATTTAAAATATTATGGAATAGTGAAAGATGATGCTTCAAAAACTTGTGAACTTCTTAAAAAAGCAGATGTTGAGTGCGATGTTGTTCTCATGAGTGGCGGAGTGAGCGAAGGTGACTTTGACTTTGTTCCCGGAGCAATGAGAGAGGCCGGATATAAAATTCTTTTTGACAAAGTTAAGATCAAACCCGGGAAACCCACAACATTTGCAGTTTCAAAGAATTCAGTCAGCTTTGGGATGCCGGGAAACCCTGTATCAACCTTTGTTATAGCTGAAATTCTCGTCAAACCATATCTCATGGCGATACTTGATGCTGATTACAAGTCAAAAACTGTAAAGGCTGAGATAACAAATGGTTTTTCACGACGCAGAACAGTCAGAATGGAATATGTTCCCGTAAAATTGAATCTAAATGGAACATTTTCCGTAATTTCATATCACGGTTCAGGACATCTAACAGCCTTAATCGAAGCCGATGGATTTGTAGCTATTGCGTCGGGAGAATCTGTGATAAAAAAAGGGTCTTCTGAGCTTGTTTTCCTTATTTGATAACCTGCTTTAAGTCTCGAAAAAGTCGTTTTTTCGGGACTTAGAGTGTGTTTTTCATGGATTTCATGACAAAATGACAGACGACTTTAAGATTTCTCTTTTTCCTCGTGACTATATATTAAGAATTTTTAATATATTACGATACCTAATTTCTTTGATATATTTTCCCCTTTATGCTAAAACTCTTGATACTGTATTGATTTGGTGGTGTTTTTCATTCGGAGGAGTTATGAACAGGATACTCATTTTAGATTTTGGATCACAGTACAATCAGCTGATCGCCCGTAGAATTAGAGAAATGCATGTTTATTGCGAGTTGCATCCTTATGATGTAAGTGTAGAATTTATCAAGGAATTTAATCCAAGTGGTATAATCTTTTCAGGTGGGCCCAACACCGTGAGTGACGAGGGTGCTCCAGATGTTGATAGTCAGATATTCGAACTGGGCATACCGATTCTCGGTATTTGTTACGGAATGCAGCTTATGGCTGTGAAACTAAATGGAAAGCTTGAAAGTGGTGAGAGTCGCGAATACGGAAGAGCGGTAATCAAGAATCTGGCTCCCGAATCTTCTCTTTTCTTAAAAATTTCTGAAACGACTCAGGTCTGGATGAGCCACAGCGATCATGTTTCAAAAATGCCTGAGGGTTTTTACAAAATTGCTGAAACTGATTCTATCCATTACGCTGCAATGGGAAATGATGAAAAGAACTTCTATGCAGTTCAGTTCCACCCTGAAGTAGTTCATTCACTTGAAGGTGGACGTATGCTTTCAAATTTTCTTTTTGAAGTTTGTAAGGTTAAAGCTGACTGGAGAATGGAAAACTATATTGAAACTTCACTGGTCGATCTCAAGAAAAAGATAGGTGATAAGAAAGTTGTTCTTGGTCTTTCAGGCGGAGTTGATTCTTCTGTTGTTGCGGCACTTCTTGCCAGAGCTATAGGAAAGAGTCTCACGGCTATTTTTGTTGACAACGGACTTCTTCGAAAGAACGAACGAGAAGAAGTTGAAAATAATTTCAAAGATATGGTTAACCTCATTGTAGTTGATGCCAGAGATGAATTCCTTGGAAAACTTGCAGGAGTTGAAGATCCAGAGAAAAAGAGAAAGATAATTGGAAATACTTTCATAGATGTTTTTGAAAGAGAAGCTGAAAAGATCGAAAATGCAGACTTTCTTGCTCAGGGAACGATCTATCCCGATGTTATTGAAAGCTCAAGTAACAAAAAAGGTGCTTCAAAGACGATAAAAAGTCACCACAATGTCGGTGGACTTCCGCAAGATATGAAACTTAAACTTGTTGAGCCGCTCAGAGATCTTTTTAAAGACGAAGTGAGAGAGCTCGGACTTAAACTCGGTCTTCCTGAAAAACTTATAAAAAGACATCCTTTTCCAGGCCCTGGACTCGCAGTTAGAATTCTTGGTGAAGTTACTGATGCAAGATGTGAAGTTCTTAAAGATGCCGATCATATCTTTATTGAGGAAATAAGAAACGCAGGTCTTTATGATGATATTTCACAGGCCTTTGTTGTTCTTCTGCCGGTTAAAACTGTCGGTGTAATGGGAGATTGCAGAACATATGAATCAGTTGTTTCCCTTCGTGCCGTGAAAACAGATGATTTTATGACAGCTGACTGGTATGAGTTTGAAGCCGCTTTTCTAAAAAAAGTCAGTTCAAGAATAATCAACGAAGTGAAAAGAGTTAACAGGGTTGTTTACGATATAAGTTCTAAACCACCCGCAACAATTGAGTGGGAATAGATCCGGAGGTTTAAATGAGCAGGATAGTTATCTCGGATGACAAATCTTTAGAGAATCTCGACATTAAGTTTGACCATCTTCTGGCAAATCAGAACGAACTTTCTGTTGAGAAGGGGAAGTTTGCATCACTTGAAAAGCTTATGGATAATATTCCACAGGATTTTTTCCCAGCTGTTTTGATATCCGGCTCAAAGGAAAAGGCTCTAAGTTGCCTTGAAGGTAAAGATGAGCTTGAACTTTTATTTATGATCATGCTTGCAGGAGATGGCAGAGAAGATGAGCTCTTAAGCAAGCTTCGTGACCTTAAACCTCAGATGGAGAAATTGAGATATAGAGATTTTCTTAATTTTCTTTTCCTTCATGCCAAAGATAACAGACAGCCGATAATTGATGAGATTAAAGAACTTGATGGCCAAAAGGATGGAATTACAAGCCTTTTAATTTCAGCATACAGTGACGAACTTCAGGAAGTGAGTCCGGGAAATGCTTTTGAATCTATCTGTGCTGGACTTTTTGAGGCTGTAAAAGCTGAAAAGCAGGGAGAGATTAAAAAAGCTTTTGGCCTTATGCTTCAGATATTTGAGAAGTCAGGATATCACTCATTTATCTATGAGGTTCTCAAGTTCTACATTGTTCAGTACAACGATATTGATATTGATCAGATCACTGCTTTCACGAACAAGGTAACACAAAGTCCGTTAACTGTTTCTTTTTCGAGTCTTAAGTTCGTAGAGTTCCTCTATTATTTCAGAAATAAAGTGACTGACAAGCTGGAAAGTTCTGTCTCTGCACTTGCAGAAAGTACAGATTCACTTTTTATTCTCAATGTGATTGCACCTCTTCTTTATAGCTTTGAGAAATGGCATCTTATTGGAAAGTACTACAAACTGTCTGCTAAGAAAACAACCGGCCCGGAAAGGACGAAGTATCTTGAGCTTCTTGCTGATATCTATGAGAATAAGCTTGATATGCCGGACTTTGCAACTGAAATCCATAAAAACATAGTTGAAGATGATCCGATGAGCTGTTCGGTGAGTCTTTCAAGAGTTCTTTCAGTTTATGAAGAGAACGGGATGTGGAAAGATCTATATAATCTTTATCAGCATCTTTCTGACAGAGAGGAGGATAACTCTCTAAAAGCATACTATCTCTACAAAGCAGGTGATGTTTTGCACAGAGAGCTGAAAAGAAGTGCCGATGCCAGAGATCTTCTTGAAAAAAGTCTTGCGCTGAAACATTCTTTTGAAGTTGTGAGAACACTTTCAGAAATATATCTTAAAATGCATTACTATGATGCATATCTGAGCACGCTTTTAAAGGAACTTGAGTTTTGCGAAGAACCCAGTGAACGCATAAGGATACTGAATATTATCGCTGAGACGTTCATGACTCACAAAAAGGATTATATCTCTGCTGAAAAGTATCTTCTTAATATTCTCGAAATTAATGAAAATCACCTTTCCACAATAAAAAAGCTCGGCAAGATCTATTATCAGACTAGAAGCTGGAAAAAATTGACCGATATTAATTTCAGGGAAATTGATCTGACCAAGGATCTGACCGACATAGTGAATCTGTACTATCGAACCGGCTCTATCTTTTTCAGGGAACTTGGAGACATGGCCAGATCAAAGGAATGCTTCATGGAGATACTTGAAATAAAAATAGATCACATTCCAAGTCTTCTTTATCTGGAAAAGATTTATTTGAGAGAAAGAGACATTTCAAATCTCATTATCCTTTACAGACAGCTTCTTGAAGCCTCTCACACAGATTCTGAGACACGTCAGTATTACCTCACAAGACTCGGAATTATCTACCGTGATAATGACATGGAAAAGGAAGCTTTAGAGATATTTAGAAAGATAATAGAGATGTTCCCGGAAAATATTATGGCAAAGGAGAACCTGAGAATGATCGAAGGTAAGCCTGATTTCTCTCTTAACAATAAAGGCAACTTTGTTGAAAGAGATCTTCAGCTTTTTGCAGATCTTATAAAGAGCGGGGACGCATCATTTATTGCTGACCAGTATCTTATGAGAAATGAGAATTCTCTGTGGAAGTATCTGTATTTTTTCAGGAAAGATGGCAAGAAGTTTGAACCTGTTTCCGAAAAACTGGGAAGCGAGGAACAGTTTGCAGTAAGTCTCCTGAGTGGAAAGTATTTTATCAACGATCTTGTAAAGAACTCATCAAGGAAGACCGCTCTGATGCTGCTTGTTGAAAAGTATCTGGAAGAAGGACATTACAAGGGAATTGCAACTGTACTTAAATATTATCTGAAGTTTGAGCCTTCCGATAAAAGAAGCATTTGGACACTTTTCTTTAAAGGTCGTGACAATCCGGAACTGAAAGAAGAGTTTGAGGATATGCTTCTTAATGGAGCTGACTTCAACTATATGGATATTGTCAGGGATATTCTGGAAAAGATCTATGAAAAGGAAAAGGATTATTCTACGATTCTGTTTCTGCGGATAACTTTTGCAAAGAAGATAGCTGATGAAAAAAGCCGGTGTGACTTTATTGATAAAACAGTAAAGGAATTCTCAGATTATATTGACGTTGAGAACTTTATCGATCTTTACAGACTTAGATATAAGTCTACTTCAAAGGAAGAAAAGGCTTCTTATCTTGAAAAGTACTCTTCTTATCTGAAATTAATAGAAAGAGAGTCTCTTCTTATCCCCGTCTATGAAGAAATGTGGAAAGAGAGCGGAGAGATTGATAAAGGAACGAGGTTCTTAGATCTCCTCTTTGAACAGGGTGATACTCAGAGAGCTTTTGATGTTTCAAAAGAGCTTCTTAATAAAGAGTGGAACTATGCACTTTTTATTAGAATGATAAGGATTCTTGAGGCGGATGACGATCTTGATCCAGCCATCAGTGAGGTTAAAAAGAACCTTGAAACTCAGAAAGAAGAAGAGACAGTTGAAAAGCTATGCTCAATTCTTTTTGATATGTACCTTAAGGCTGGATATTCACAAAATGCGGTAGAGCTTTTTCACAGCAGAGATTTTTCAGATCCCAATAAGCGTTTTTCAGAAGGTTTAAAAGTTGCGGAGATCCTTAAGCAGAATGGATATGAGAATGACTCAGTTAAGCTGGTAAAGAAACTTATTCCCCAGAATGAAGATCAGGCTATTTTGAAGTTGAAATTCCAGAATGAATGTGGTGTTGAGATTACAGAAGCAGACTTTTTAGGAATTGAAAGTTACAGTGCCTTAGCAAAGGCTTTTAATGGTGATATGCCTGAAAAAATTAAGTTTTCTGCTGCTGAACAGTTTGCGGGTAAAGGTGACAAAGAAGCGATGGAAATACACATTGCTATGCTTCTTCAAAATGGAAAGACCGATGAAGTTGAAGGTATGATTTCTAAATTTCCCAAAGATAGTTTTGCAAAGAAGATCTTTCGCTCGAGGGTGCTTAAACGTGAGGAAAAGTTTGATGAAGAAGCAGAACTGTTAAAAGAAATGCTTTTTGAATCGATTCTCAAAGGTGAGGTCTACACAGTTGAAAGACTTGCAGAACTTAAAAAAGGGAACATTAGACTGAAGTGTTTTCTTGATAGCGTTCTTGAAAAGATGGGGAAGGAATCCAATTTTGATGAAAAGCTTTTTTCAAGAATATTTTCACTGAAAAAGGAAGTTATTCTAAAAAGGGCGGGATTTTCTCAGAGGGAAAAGGATATCCTTGAGTATGCGTCTATAATTGCAATAGGAAAGCGTGATGATGTGAGAAATCCGGGGAGACCTTTTGCTGGTAACTCACAGAGAAATCTTCTGAGAATGATTGAGGAAATAAGACTTTCAATTGGGGATGAAGGTGTTGATGGAGTCTGGAACGATACTCAAGAGGAGCCGTTTAAAGTTGTTCAGTCCAAGATGACAGTGATAGTTTTCGGCCCGAAGTCTTTGGAGATAATGCCCCTGGAACTTAGATATAAGATAATTCAGAAGATATTTCTGCACAACAATGGTGTTATCAATACTGAAAACGAAGAGGCAATGACTCAGTCAGCTGAAAATATCTATAATACGTTTGAGTTTTCCGGAAGGGAAAAAGTTAAGTTTATAAAGAGTGTCCGATCAAATCTGCAGGGAAGACTTCTTGAGCTTTTCAACAGTCTTGAGAATGTTAAGCTCGCTGAGATAGAAGACTACATGAAGAAAACTTATGCAGCCTCTGTATTTCAGGCGTTCTCATTAATTCCCGACATCAGGATCCAGCTTGAAAAATATGACTGTAGCCTGGATAAACTTGAAGATGAAAGCTCACAATTGACATGGTTGCCGGATTTTGTAAATAAAAGTTTTTAGAGAGTTAAGATGGAAAGAATTACAGTTCATTTGGAAAATCCTCAGCCCAGAACAATAGAAAAGACAATTGATGTGCTAAGATCAGGTGGAGTTGTTCTCCTTCCTGGTGATACAGCTTATTTTCTTGCGATTGGAATAGGTAAAAAGGGAGCTCTGGAAAAACTCAATAGAATAAAACAGAACAAAAAGAGAAAGTATTACTCTGTGGTTTTTCGTGACCTGGGTGATATTGCCAACTACACAAATATTGATAACAGGCACTTCAACCTCCTTAAAAGATGTTTCCCAGGACCGTACACGTTCATAGTTTCTGCAAACAAGGATATTCCCAAGATCATGCTTCAGAAAAGAAAGGAAATCGGAATAAGAGTTCCTGAAAGTGTTTTTATAAATGAACTGATAAACGCCTACGGAGCTCCTCTGGTTGTTTCAACCGCATCTAATGAGGATGGAGAGGATTTTAACGATCCTGATGAAGACAATCCTACATGGCTTGGGCATGTGGATCTTATTGTTGAAAGTGGCTACATCTTTCCTGAATTGACAACCGTTATCAAACTTGAAGGCGACGAGTATGAAGTGGTTAGAAAAGGGAAGGGTGATCCGGATATTTTTTGAGAATTCGAGGAAAATATGAAAAAAGTTCTAGTTCTTTTCTTTTTGTTGCTTTCAATAATAATTCATTCGCAGGAACATAAATCAAAACTTGCAGTCATGGAATTTGAAGACAGATCTGAAACTCTTGGCGCAAAAATGCTTTCAAATGCGGCGGAATATATTAGAGGAGAGTTTATTTCATCAGGGAAATATGTTGTTGTTGCAAAAGAAAGACAGGAAAGAGTAATAATAAAGCAGATGAAAAAGGAATCTCATTCCATCTGTAAGGACAAAAGTTGTCAGATTCCACTTGGACAGGCACTTTCTGCGGACACGATTCTGAGAGCGACAATCAACCATTTTGGTGGCGTTTACACGATTACCATTGAATTGATCGATCTAGCAAAGGAAGTAACAGTTAAAGGTGCAAAGTCTGAATTTGATGGAACTGAAAAAGGTCTCATGGAAGCTATGAATAAAATTGTTGTTCAAATTGTGGGGAATGGAAACGAAACAGCTTTACAGACAGGAAAAACAGTTGAAACTGTTGGAAGTTTTGCATCAAAACCTGAAAAAGCTGTTGTAATGGTTGATGGTGATATCGGTGATAGATTTAAAATAGTATCAATACAATATCGTGTTCCTGACCATGCTGGAGGATGTGCTACAACAATGGTAACAGATGGAAGGAGAGGACAAAGTATTAATGAAAAAGTGGCCTCATATAAAGAAAACAACCTCATGTGGCAGTATGAAATAGATTCAGATGAATATGGTTTTGATAATGCAAAAAAACACTGTGAAAAGCTAATATATGCCGGGCACGAAGATTGGCGCTTGCCCACAATTAGTGAACTTAGAACATTGATGAAAAACTGCTCGACTACTCAGACAGGGGGAAGCTGTGGAGTTAAAGATAGCTGTTTGAGCTTGGATAGCTGCAGGAATTCTGATTGTGAAGGTTGCTCTTCTGACAACAGTGGCAAATATAGCGTTTTTGGAGATGTTGGATGGTTCTGGTCCTCGTCCGTACTATCAGATGGTACGGGTAACGCCTGGTACTTGAATTTCTACGACGGTAATGTGGATAACTACCTCCTGTACCACGAGGGCAATGTGCGGTGTGTCAGGTAAAGCCATAGGGGGACAGGTCTCAATTTATCTATATAGATTCTATAAATGTTTAGAATTAGGAAAACATTGACCTGTTCTGTCCAAATTCTTGAAAAATATTGCAGATTATTTATATTGTAATTCAGATTAGTTTGAATAAAGTGAATTTTAGGCAAGGAGTTGGATTGGCGGAGAGCAGAAAATGAATGAAAAAGAACTGATTGGACTGGATGATATTAAAAGTAGGATCTATACGATCCGTGGGATGCAGGTGATGCTGGATAGTGATCTGGCAAAATTTTATTCTGTTAAGCCAATAAAACTTAGAGAACAGGTGAAAAGAAATATTAAAAGATTTCCATCCGATTTTATGTTTCAGTTAACCAAGGCGGAAGCTGATTTCATGGTATCGCAAAATGCGATACCTTCAAAAAAGCATCTTGGTGGGTTTTTGCCATATGTGTTCACGGAACAGGGCATCTTTTTTAACGGTCAGATCTTTGATGCATACAAATTTGTTTCTGATCTGATCAGGTCTGCTGAAAAGTCGATTGTTCTGATTGATAATTTTGTCGATGACACGGTTCTTACGCTTTTTTCAAAGCGGAAAGATGGAGTTTATTTGAAAATCTTGACTAAAGAAATCAGAAAGCAGTTAAGACTGGATATGAAAAAGTTCAACGAGCAGTTTCCGCCGGCAGAAATTCAGAAATTTGATCAATCCCATGACAGATTTTTGATAATTGATGAATCTGAGGTCTATCATATCGGAGCGTCACTTAAAGATCTTGGAAAGAAATGGTTCGCGTTCTCAAAGATGGACTTTAAGGCTGCTAGGCTGTTGACAAAAATCTAGCTGAGAAAACCTCTATTTTACCTGTCATTTTATGAAGAAATTTCGGAAATTTCCCAAAATTTGCGAAATTTCTCTTAATATATTATATTTCACTGTTTTTTTATAGATGTAGAGTGTCAAATGGAATTTAAATACGAAATAACAGAACTTATTCCACAGAGGGAACCTTTTGTTCTGGTTGACAGACTTGTCAGTTGGCAACCCGAATCTGTAACAACGGAATTTGTTGTGAAAGAGGGACATGTTCTTGTTAATGATGGCAGGTTGATAGAGGCGGGCCTTGCTGAAAATATGGCTCAGACTGCTGCTGCCGGAGCGGGGTATGAACTTTTAAAAAATGGCGGTGCAGTCAAGCTTGGTTTTATCGGAGCTATCAGCAAACTTAAAATACTTTCGCTTCCCAAAACTGGTTCAACACTTAAAACGACAGTTCAGATCGAGCATAAGGTGATGAATGTGACAGTCGTAAGCTGTAAAATTGAGAATAACGGTGAAATTGTCGCACAATGCGGGATGAAGATATTTCTAATTGACTGAGGAAAAAATGAAAAAGTTGAAAGCAACTGCAAAAATAAGAGTCAGATTCAGTGAAGTTGATGCTATGTCAATTGTCTGGCATGGAAGTTACGTGAAGTATCTCGAAGACGGCAGAGAGGACTTCGGAATAAAGTACGGTCTGGGTTATATGGATGTTTACAGCGAAGGTTTCATGACACCTGTTGTTAAGATGAAAATAAAGTATCTGAGTCCTTTGATGTATGAGGATACTGCTGTTATTGAGATCACTTTCATAGATAGTCCTGCTGCAAAGATGAATTTTCAGTATAAGATCACAAATGAAAGAACAGGAATTGTAGTTATAACTGCTGAAACCACACAGGTTTTTATAGATGCACAAACGAGAGAGCTTGAGTTGACCCCTCCGGAATTTTTTAGTGAATGGAAGAAAAAACAGGGATTTTAATAATGAAGATCTATCTAGCTGGAACGAATATCTTTTCTCCGCTTGGAGAGACTACCAGTGAAATTTTTGATAGGGTTGTAAATGGGAAAAGCAGTGTCAGACTTGTGACTGAAAAGGCTGTCTGCACAAAGCCTGCCTATCTTTCTGCTTTTTCAAAAGAACAGCGCGAAAAACTTGAAAAAGACGTGCCGGAACAGATGAGCCGATTTGAAAAAATGTGCGTAAGATCCATTGATATGGCTATAAAAGAGGCTGGGATAACGATTGATGACAAAACTGGATTTATTCTTTCAACGACAAAGGGAAATGTTGGTATCATTGATGGATCTGAAAACTCTGAGAATTCTAAACTTGAACTTTTCAGTAGTGCTGAAGTTCTTGCGGATAGATTTAATGTTTCAACGAAACCTTTTGTTATTTCCAATGCCTGTATTTCCGGAGCTCTGGGAATAATTACCGGTGCAAGAATGATCGAAAGCGGAAAGTTTGACACTGTTATAGTTTCAGGAGGAGATGTGCTTTCTGATTTTATTGTAAGTGGTTTCCAGACACTTAAAGCCATTGGAAGTACGCGCTGCAGACCTTTTGATAAAAATCGGGACGGAATAAACCTTGGAGAATGTGCTTCTACTGTAATTCTGACAAAAAAAGATAAATTTGCAGGAGCTGATCCGGTTGTTTATGCTGCCGGAGCATTTTTTAGCGATGCAAATCATATTTCAGGACCATCAAGAACCGCTGAAGGACTATACCGGTCAATAAAAAGTGTGCTTGAAGGGAACAGAAGCAATGTCAGTTTTATTTCAGCTCATGGAACAGCGACAGTGTTTAACGATGAAATGGAAGCAATAGGTTTTGATCGAGCTGAAATTAACGAAGTTCCCGGTTTTTCACTTAAAGGATATCTAGGGCATACTCTCGGAGCTGCTGGCCTTACAGAAGTTGCTTTTTCCATTGAATCTCTAAGAAAGGGAATTGTTCCAGCAACTCTTGGATACGAAGAGCACGGAGTGAGCACGGAAATAACTGTGACAAGGGAAAATCTTGTCTTAGATGAGCCCAAAGGTTTTTTAAAAACTGCCTCCGGTTTTGGTGGATGTAACTGTGCACTTGTGATAAAAAAGGGATGAATGATATGGGACTAAAGATCATAAAACACTGTTCAATAAAAGGTAATGAAGTTAAAGTTGGCGGAAAGCTTATTTTAAAAACCCAGAACGATACTGGAACCTCAAAACAGTTCAAGGAGATATATTCTTTTCTTAACATAAAATATCCCAAATTTCATAAGATGGATATGCTTGCAAAGCTTGCTTTTCTTGCAAGTGAGTTCATTGTTCGTGATGAAAAAGTTCAGATATATGAAGAGGATACCGCAATTCTTCTTGCAAATAAAAATTCAACTGAAAATGTGGATAGAAAATATAATGAAACTATTCAGGAAGATAATTATTTTCCAAATCCCTCACTTTTTGTATATACTCTTCCCAATGTAATGATTGGGGAAATTTCAATTAGAAATAACCTTAAAGGGGAGACACTTTTTCTTGCCTGTGATGGTTTTGACGCAGATCTTTTTAATGAAATGAAGGGCGCAATGAAGTTTAAGAACATTCTTTTCGGTTATGTGGATTATAAAGATGAAACTGATTTTGAAACGCATCTTTTTTTTGGTGAAAAAGCTGATGATGGAGAGAATTTAAAAGAAAAACTTAACTTACTTTATAACAATTAATCAGGAGACAAAAATGGAACAGCTTATTGCAAAACTTAAAGACCAGATCATTGAAGAACTTAACCTTGAAGACATGGAAACTGATGAAATTGATACTAATGAGCCTCTTTTCGGTGAAGGACTGGGACTTGATTCAATTGATGCACTTTCACTTATTGTTCTTCTTGAAAGAGAGTACGGACATAAGATAACAGAAAGCGAGCAGGGAAAGAAAATACTCTACTCAGTAAAGACAATGGCTGAGTTTATAAAAGGTCAGGAGTGATAATGAATTGGAAAAAGTTTAGAGAAAGTAAGATCTGTAGTCACTGGTTTATTCTCATTCCGCCGTTGTTTTACTTTTTTACAATGGCAACCAAGATGGCTCTTGGCGATGTTGCACTCATGGTTCACAGGATGGAGATCCTTGATTTTGGTATTCATCCTAATCTCCATAATCTGGCGATGGTCGTTGGGCATGCTTTTCTGCAACTCCCTTTTGGTTCTGTTGTATATAGAGCAAACTTAATGACCGTAACATTCGGTGCAACTGCCGTGATTGCTTTTTACTTTCTTCTAAACAAATTGAAGCTCAGAAAGATAGTGGTTATTTCAGGTTCATTTATCTTCATGGTGTCCCATTCTGTCTGGTGGCATTCAACTATGGCTGAGAACTATATTCTTCATGTTTTTATGATCGTTGTGATCATAACATGCTTTGTTGACTACACTCAGAATAAAAGAATATGGCCTCTCTACCTAGCATTTTTTCTCGCGGGGCTTTCATTTTTCAACCATGTTCAAAATGGAGTCTGGTGGGGAGGATGTTACCTTTTTCTTATCTTTAACTTCTTTGATCTGCCTAAGAATGGAAAGATTCCTTACCTTTACGGAAAGATCTTTAAAGAGAACAGAAAGTTTATTTTCTACTGGGTGTTTCTAGTTAGTTCTATCTTTCTTCTTATTGGAATTGCACCTTACCTGTGGTTTCTTCTTAAGGATTTTATAAAAGCAGGATATGATCTTTCAAGAACTTTTAATACAGGGGCCGGCGGAGAGTTCAAGAACATAATGTTCAATTTTGACAATCTTAACGGACTTAGACAAAGTTTCTGGTATCATTTTCTACAGTTTCCTTCACCGTTTTTCTTTCTCACCGTTACAGGTCTGATCTATGTGGTTTTCGGTGGACTTATTCATCGTTTTATTAAAGAGCAGAAAAGTGATAGCAAAGCAGAAAAGATCGTTTTCAGGATACTTCTTTCATTCTTAGCCTTTCTTTTTGTTTTAAATGTAATACTTCTCTACTTTGGATTTACATTCAATATCGGTGGAATCCGCAGTAACTGGTTCAGGTATGACGGAGCCATAAAGATATTTATTTCGGCGGGATTTCTGGCAATAGCTTTTCTGATCTATTTAAGACGAAAAGGATGGCTTCAAAGTCCTTTTAAAAGAGATATCAGCAAGGTGTTTTACGCTATTTATCTCATTCCTTTTGTGGTTACAACTCTTTTTTTCCAATTTTACAACACCTGGGATCAATTTCAGTTTCTTCTTCCATGCTATATAATTTATGCTTTTACCGGTGTATATCTGCTTAATGATATAGTTGTTGTAATTGAGAAAAGCGGAAGTTCAAAAGCTCGTTATTTCAGATGGTTTGTAATTGCCTGCTGTTTTTTCAGTGTTGTGATGCCGATCGTTTTTTATGAAAAAATTGGAGAATGGTCACAGGATCCTTCCACTTGGTGGTTTAATTCTGGACCTTATAGTGACAGAAAATTTATCAATTCTCACAATAGAACTGAATATAACTATAATCCCAACAAGAGTAACTACGATGATGTAGACGATTTTGTCAATCTGCTTTTTGAGAAACTTCCCAAGGGTGTTACGATAGTGGATGATGATTCCCGAATGTTTTATTCTGTAAATATCTATTACAGAAAATATGCACAAAGAAAAGACAAGGGAAGACCTGACATTAAATGGAAAATGATAAATGTCTGGGGACATAAACACTGGGGAATGTCAATAAAGCGTGCTGTGAAACTTATTAACAGTAAAGTGCCGGGATCTGATGATTTCTTCTTAATGGCCAACAGGAATTATCCGCATCGACAGATCGTTAGAAAACTTGATCCAAATGACAGAATATTCCTTCCATGGAAACTTTCAAACGATAAATGGATATACAAGCTTAAAGTTTTTACAGAAGAAGAAAAACAAGGTTTTGGTGGAGAATTTCCGCCACTTAATTTCAATTATATGTACTTTGGAAAAGATTTTAAAAAGAACGGACTCAATAAATTGGATGTGTTTTCTACAGAAGATAAAGTTGAGGCAAGGGTTAAATTTGACAGGCTAAGTAAAAAGACACAGACATTTGCGATGAGATTTTTAGTTTCAGATGAGACGGGGAAGGAATTTCTTAATAAAAGGGTAAAAATGAAAGGTGGATTCAGCGGATTGAAGGTCAAACTGTCCGGTAAAGAAAGCTATTCTCCCGGAAAGTATAATGTAGTAGTTTCAGTTAAAGGAATCATAATTTTTGAAAGGTCTTTTGAGGTGAAATGAAGTTAGTAATAAAATTTGTAAATAGTCGTTTTGTTCTGGCGTTAATTATATTGTGGACTCTCGGGATAACTGTTGCAAGGGCGATTCGTCTTCCTAATAATTATTCTATGAGCCACTGGCTTCTTGATTATCGCTTCGGTTTTATGAAAAGAGGTCTTGTCGGTTCTATCTGTTCTGTTTTTACATCGATTTTCGGTGTAAAAATGACTTTGGAAGCAATTACAGTACTGTCCTCAATTGTCTATGCTGCATTTATTATTTCTTTTCTTATTCTTATTTTTATTCTTCTGAAAAAATATGATTATGGCCGGAATATTTCTGTTCTTGTTCTGATCTTTGTTTCATCTCCATTTTTTGTCATGAGCGGCCATCTTTTCGGATATTTTGACGCACTTCTTTTTGTTGCGGTAATAGCCTCGCTTTTTTTAATTGAAAGGGAGCATTTCCTGTCGGCAGCCCTTATATCATCAATGGCTATACTTGTGCATGAGAGTTATTTTCTGGTAGGTCTTCCGGTTGTTTATCTCTCCATTTATTTTAAGTATTTTACTGATAAAGATCAGAAGTTAGGTAAAATCAATATCGCAGTTATGCTTCTTCCCGTTCTTACTTTTATTTTTCTTCTGATCTATCAAGTGGCTTTTGTAAATAATAAGATGCTGTTTCAACAACTGCTTGAGTATCTGAATTCGTATTCTTTTATTTATGCAGGACCAAAAGGTCTTCCTCACTGGCAGACAGTGGGGTTTTCAGAATTGTTAAGAACTCAGAGACATACTGTGCCGGAAAGAATCTTTCAACTGAAGAACATAACTGCATATTACCCTAGTCTTCTTGCGATTATGATCTTTATTCATTCATCATTTAAAATAAAGACATTTCGTAGAGATTCAATATTTATTCTTGTTGCGGTACTTGCTCCCCTTTTTATGTATTTTACAGCTTTTGATGTAGTAAGAATTTCTCTGAATACACTTGGATTAGGATTTATTGTTCTCTGGCTTATGAAAGTGAACAGAAAATCCTTTAATTCCGGAGATTCATTCATGCTCATTGGAGTCTCAGTTTTTTTTCTGAACGTGTTTGCGAGAGTCACTCTGATGGGAAAGCATATCGATAAATTCTCAGATTCTGAAAGGTTACTTTTTTATCTGCCGACTATGTTGTATCTTATCTTCCTGATATTTAGAAATGAAGAGGCAAAAGTTTCTTCTTCTTTTGAATAATTACTGGTTTTTTAAAAGATTTTATGTTGGGTTTCTGATTCATTTCAATGACAATCCGGTTACTATACCTTTTTGTGCGGGTATTAAATCTTTTAGACATTTTAATGAATCTTGAAATAATTTCTTTGGCAATTTTTCCGTCAGCAAGTCTGATCTGAGCATCGTTTATAAATATTGGAAAAAGCTCAAGAGACTGGAATTTTGTGTTTTTAATATTAATATTGAAAAAGAATGATCGGCTATCCCAACCGTCCTTTCGTCTAAGGAAAACATCTCCCATATCATAAATAACAGGTTTGTTTTTATATACTTCAACTCCTTGAAAAATATGGGAAGAGTGTCCAAGAATGGCATCGACGCCTGCATCAATGGCTGCATGGGCGAATTCGACCTGTTTATCAGTGGGTTCTTCTTTGTAGTTTTTTCCCCAGTGAATGGAAAGGAATACAAGATCAGCCTTTCTTACTTTTTTCAAATCTTTTTTAAGTTTTTTTAGAGCCTTCTTTTTTTTATAAAAAGGCATGCAGTTGTAGCCAGCCTTTTTTTCCCCGGCACAGAAATTGGTGCCTGTTGCATTATAAAAGAGAAAAGCAATTTTAAGTCCGTTTACTTTCATAATCAAAGGCTTTGAAGCTTCTTTATAGTTTTTACCAGCTCCGCCAAAGAGCAGATTCGACTGTTCAAGATGTTTGCGAAAATCTTTTAGTCCCGAAGCTCCCAAATCATAAGTATGGTTGTTGGCAATCGAAAAGATGTCAAATCCTGAATTTTTTATGGCAGGAATAACTGTTGACGGTGCGTTATAGTTAATATGTTTTGGATTTTTTGATCTCAATTTAGCATTATCGCTGACAACACATTCAAGATTAGCAAAAACAATATCTGCTTTTTCAAAATGTTCTTTAGCTTTGATAAAGGAATAGTCAGGTCCATGTTTTTCAACAGTTTTATCAAAATCTCTTGCGCATATAAAGTCACCGCTTGCGACAAGAACCATATCTTTTCGTTTATGGTTTAGGAACCTCGGTTTAGGTTCAAATTTCTTTTCCTTGTTACAGCTTGTAGGAAATAGAAGAATTGTTAAAATTAATACTGGAACAATTTTCATAAATATCTGAATCAAGTTGCCACCCTTTTTGAAATAACAATAATGTAATTTATTTGTAATATGTACTTCTGTCAAATAAACAAATCAATAAACTGGCGGGTATCAATAACATTTTATTAAAAGTGAGGATCAGATTCATAGATTCAATTATTTGACAAAAAACGCCTCTACCTTAGAATGAATCAGTGTTTTTTAATTACGAGGTGACTATGAGAGCTTTATCGGGTATCAAACCGACAGGAATATTGCATATTGGTAATTATCTGGGTGCTGCAAAGCAATTTGAGATGATGCAGCAGCAGAATTATGAAGGATTTTATTTTATTGCAGACTATCACACGCTTAACAGCTATCCTGAGCCTTCTGTTCTAACTGAAAATACATGGAATATTGTACTTGACTATCTTGCTTTTGGTCTTGACCCGCAAAAGAGCACGATCTTTCTTCAGTCTCAGGTGCCGGAAGTTGTGGAACTTGCCTTTATTCTCGGAAATTTTACTCCGATGGGACTTATGCAGAGAGCTCATAGCTATAAGGATAAAATAGCTAAGGGTGAGCAGATAAATGTGGGACTTTTTTATTATCCACTTCTTATGACAGCTGATATTTTGCTGTATAAATCTGATGTTGTGCCTGTGGGAAAAGATCAGAAACAGCATGTGGAAATAGCAAGAGATATCGCTGAAAAATTCAACCTTCACTACCAGAAGGATGTTTTTGTTCTTCCTAAACCTTATATCCCGGAAGATGTGGCGATCGTTCCGGGGACTGATGGCAGAAAGATGTCTAAAAGTTACGAAAACACCATTGAGATGTTTGCTGCTTCAAAGCTTTTTAAAAAGCAGGTTATGGGAATTATAACTGATTCTACTCCTCTTGAAGATCCGAAAGATCCTGATAAATGCACAGTTTTTGATCTTTATAAACTTTTTGCATCTGCTTCAGATGTTGAAACAATGGCCGAGAATCTTCGGGCGGGTGGATATGGATACGGACATGCAAAGAAGGAGCTTTTTGAGGCAATCAAGGAATTTTTTGCTCCCATGAGAGAAAGACGTGAGGAGCTCGCTAAAGATAAAAGCTATGTTGAGAAAGTTCTAAAAGAAGGTGGGCAAAAAGCTAGAGCTGTTGCTATTGAAACGATCAAGGAAGTTAAGAAAACAGCCGGATTAGTTGGAACCATCTATTGAAATTCATCTTAGTTCTAGTGATCTTTTTTTCACTTACTATTTCTGCACAGAATAAATCGAATGACAGTTTTCCTTTTGAACTTGATGGTTTTAAGGAAGCAGCGATATTTACGACAGGGCTTGCTCTTTCAACATCCTTTTTGCTTAAACCGTACAGTGATCTTACAGCGCAAGATATTGCTGTATTTGATCCAGGTTCAGTAAATGCTTTTGACAGGTATTCAACGACAAGGTCAAGCAAAAATTTGGATATTGCCGGTGATGTTGTGATTTATTCGCTTGCAGCAGTTCCCTTAAGTTTTTTAGGATTAAAAAGTATAAACAAGGACTTTAGATCTGCTTTTACATTCCTGGTGATGTATGCTGAATCGACTATGCTGATAAACGGTTTGACAAGAACTTTAAAGATATCATTTAGAAGAAAAAGACCATATGTCTATAACGACTCTCTCACAATAAAAGAGAGGATGGATAGTGAAAATCAGCTTTCAATGCCTAGTAACCACACAGCAAACGCTTTTAATAGTGCAGTTTTTATGTCCACAGTCTTTACTTTGACATATCCGGATTCAAAATGGGTGCCTGTGGTCTGGAGTCTCTCGATGTCGGCCGCTGCAACAGTCGGAATTTTAAGGATATTCTCAGGAAAACATTATCCCACAGATGTTCTTGTCGGAGCACTGCTTGGAACAGTTACAGGTCTTGCAATTCCATTTCTTCACTGGAAAAAGAAGAAAAGTGTTGTTATCATACCAGTTGCCGGTGATGGGTTTGCGGGTGTAAGTGCATCCGGACAGTTTTAGGGAGTGGGGGTTGTCGATATTTTTAGAAGGAATTATTCTCGGTTTGACACTTGGGACAACCTGTCTTGTAACATGCGGTCCAATCTACGGGTCGCTAATTCTTCAAAAGGAAGGTGATCTTCAAAGCGGCATCAAAACGGTTCTGCTTATTTCACTTGGACGGTTTATTTCCTATGCATTTTTCGGAGTTGTTGTCGGATATCTTGGAACGCTTATCACATTTTTACCTGAGAGTGATTATTTTGTAGCGGCAAGTTACATCGCTGTTGCAGTTTACATGATATATTCGGCTTTTATTGAGCGAAGAAAGATGAAAGGCTGCTGCAGTCAGTCAAAACTGGCAAAAAAGGCAGGGAATCCATTTTTTCTAGGGCTTCTTACCGGTGTTTCAGTCTGCCCGGCTTTTGTAGGAGCTATTGCAAGAGGGGTTGATAGCGGTGGAGCACTTGGTGGATTCATGCTTTTTACAGGTTTTTTTATTGGAACAACTCTCTACATGGTTCCTTTAAGTTTTCTTTCTTTTTTTTCTAGAAAGAAGATGTTTCGAGTTGCAGGAATTGCGGCTTCGATCCTTGTTTCAGCCTGGTTTTTCTATGAAGGCTCGCAGATCATATATGACAAGTACAATAGCTATATCTTAAACTTCACCCAAGTTGAGATATCAGTTGTTAATGCTCACCCCAAACTTACACAGATAGATGAAGTGAAAAAGGCATTTAAAACAAGTGAAATAAAAACTGTCCGCTTTGATGAAATTGAAAAAACTATCAGCGAAATTAAGTCTAGAGATGTGCTTCTAATAACAGCTGGAAGTGTCTCAAAAGAACGAGCCGCAAAACTCAAAGAACTTGATAAGAATATCTTACATATTGTTGTTCCACCTGAAAAAGGATCATTAAAAAAACAAATAGAATTCGTTAAATATTATTCATTTAAAGCCCGTAAGACTCGTGGTTTTTTCTACACTGTGCCTGTGAAGTAACGGTTAAAAACTCGGGAAAGTGTTGAGTGGACTCGACAAAAAACACTAGAAAGTGTCGAATAGACTCGACAATTTCTGGCTTTTCTGTATAATAGAGTAGTTGAAGTTTAATTTTCCGGAGGCAAAGATGTCGATTCTTGAAAAACTTATTGAGATACATGAAAGGGTGGTCTCTCAGAAGAATAGATCTTTTGTACGCTATCTTTACGACAGTATAAATTGGGAGAGCAAGGCGATATGCATTTATGGGGCAAGAGGAACAGGAAAGACAACTCTGCTTGTTCAGGATTTTTTAAAAAGGTATGAAAGTGTAGAAAATGCTCTTTATTTTTCAGCTGACAATATTCTCGTCATATCAAATGGACTTTTTGAAGTTGCTGATCAATATTTTAAAATAGGTGGCAAGGCTCTATATATTGATGAGATCCATAAATATCCGAACTGGACTCTTGAGCTGAAAAATATCATTGATGTGTATGGAGATAAACAGATAATCGTTTCAGGAAGTTCACCTCTTGGGCTTGAAAAAGGAAGAGGCGATCTTTCAAGACGTGTGCTTTATTATGAGCTTTTTGGACTTTTTTTCAGAGAGTTTCTTTTTCTTGAAACAGATTTTAGGATGGAATCATTTAAACTTGATGAAATTCTCCACGACCATGGAGCAATTAGCAGAAAAATAACTAATGAAATACCGGTTCTTAAACATTTTGTAAACTATTTAAAATACGGATATTATCCATTTTTTCTTGAAGGTCGGGATGATTTTCAGATGCGACTGAGGAATACAGTTGAAAAGGTGCTTTTTGAAGATATTGCCACTGTTTATCAGCTAAAAAATGTAAAGCTTGCAGTTTTAAAGAAAATGCTGTGGATGATCGCTTCATCTGAACCTTTTGTTCCAAATATTGACAGAATGAGTCGGGAACTGGGAGTATCCAGAGATTCTGTATATAATTACCTCGTTTATCTTGAAAAGTCCGGAATGATAAGACAGGTAAGAAAAGCTGGACAAGGCTTGAAAAGTGTTAGAAAACCGGAAAAGATATATATGAATAACACTGGACTTATTTATGTAATATCGGACATCAGCGGAATGGAAATGCTTGAGGGAACTTTACGGGAAACATTTTTTGCAAATCAGCTTTCAGTTAATGCTAGTGTTACAGTGCCTGAAAAAGGTGATTTTCACGTAAATGGAAAGAATTTTGAGATCGGTGGGAAAAACAAAAAGAAACATCAACTTGAAGACAACGAAAATAGCTTTTTTGCACTTGATAACATTGAAAACGGTTTCAAAAACACAATTCCGCTCTATCTTTTTGGATTTCTTTACTGATTTTAAAAGTCGCTTGACATTTCTTCAACTCACAATTAAAATCAAATGAACACAAAATGGAGGGTTAAATGTTTAAGTTTTTAACGGTTTTTTCAATCCAGTTTGTCTCTTTGATGCTTGTAGCCAATGTTGCTCCTCCATCTATAGAATATGTTAGATATGATGGTGGAATCAGTGATGTTCCTGAGAGTATTGAAAACTCAAATACTATTTATCGTGATGCTGATCTTGATACTCTATTTGGTATTCAACATGAAACTATTATTTATCGGGCAACTCTAGAAGATGACAAGATTATAGAAATTGTAAAGTTTGAGCTGGATGAAGAAAATATGGCGTGTTGTTCAAATTATTATCGTTTGTTTTTTTCTGATCACTGTGTTGAGCCTGGTAAATATCTTTATATCTCGGACTTGGATTGTTCTAAATTTGAAAACGAGTTCAGATCAGTACAGTGCCAAAATTATGCTGAAATAGAATTTGAGGAACCAACGGATACGACACTTTGTAATCTAGATAAGTATGAAGATGTCGAATTGACTGAAGATCAGATAGGAGCGTTGAAAAGTGGAATGAGAGGACGGTGGGCAATCTTAGGAATTGATGAAGAAGCAATTGTTTTTAATGCGGAGATAGGAGCAAAACAGGATCGTTTTGTTACAATAACGAATGATTCAGATGAATATAAAATTCATGTCTATCCGGATTATGGTAGTTTGCCCTCAAGTCCATTTTCTATTCTTACCTCGGATGTTGCAGGTAGCTGTGAAGATAAAATGATACTTTCTCCTTTAGAAAGTTGCACTGTTTTTATAAGATTCGAGCCTGAAGAAGAGGGGTTTTATGAAGATTATTATTCGATTTATGATACTGGCACATATTATGATGATGTCAGATTAACAGGAAGATGTGTCGGTAAAGTCTCTGATGATTCTGACAATGAAACTGATGAAGATAACTTAAATTCTAGTGATGATTCCGAAATAAATGATGAGCAGGTATCCAGTGAAAGTCCTGATGATGTCGCTGAATCTAATGACGATCAGAAATCTAATGATAATTCCGGTGAATTGGAAAAAAACGACGATTCTGTAATCGGTGAAAAAAGTTCTGATGGTTGTTCGGTGACAGTTTTCTAGTTTTACTTCTTCTCTTTTAACTTTTTAAAGAATTCATCGATCCATTTGTGACAGGCGGCGTTGTCACCTTGTTTGAGGGCTTCTTTTATTTCTTCATCACCATTTTTTTCAATTAGTGCTGCCTGTTTTTCGGAGAGTTTGTGGGTTTTTGGTCCGTTATTTGAATCCACGAAATCAAATCCGATCCTTTTTGCTTTTTTATCAATGAAAAGGTGCGCACTGAATTTTTTTCCGGCTTTTGATGTCATTTCAAAGGCTTTTGCGGTTTTTTCTTTTTCAAGGAGTTCAGTGAGAACTTCTTTTGAGATGTCAGCTCCGCTAATAGTTTTCCAGATGGTGAGCCCGCATTCACCACGGCAGTTATAAGCACGTGGAGATTCAAAGACCTGTCCTTTACAGACGGGGCAAACGCCTAAAGGTTCTCCTGTCTGAGGTCCGTTGTATACTTGAGCCTGGCCTTTCATTTTCTCAAAAACAGTTTTTAAAAAGGTTTCTGTTTCAACGACTATTTTCCCTGTGTCTTTCTCTTTTTTCTTAATAAAGTTAGCCAGATGATTTTCAAGTTGCGCTGAGAAATCAGGAATAGTCAGTTCTTCCGGCAGAGTGTTGTAAAGTGAAAGTCCATATTCTGTCGGAGCGTAAGTTCCATCACTTTCTTTAGTGATGTATCCGCGTCTGATAAGAAGTGGAGGGAATGTTGCCCTCGTTGAAGCTGTTCCAATTCCATCAGCTTCTTTCAGTGCTTTTTTAAGGTTCTTATCTTTTATCTGGAGATGAGCTTTTTCCATCAGTGATAAAATGGTGTGATCCTTAAAAAGTGCGGGTGGTTTTGTCATGTCCTCTTTCATTTCAATTTTGCCTGAAAGCAGATCTCCTTTTGCATAACTTACAGAAATTATGTCATTCTCTTTTCCTTTTTTGCTTTCTGGTTTAATAAATTCAAGGAAACCTAAGTTTGTATAATTTTTAAATTTTGAAAGAAAGATCGACTCATCAATTAATCCTCTAAACTCTGTTGTTTCACCTTTAGCCGGATGTAGTAAGGTCGCACAGAAACGTTTCACAATGAGATCAAAAATGAGCTTTTCTCTATGTGCAAGTTCTGGAACGGTCGTTTTGTCGTAGCTTAGAACTGGAATGATGGCATAGTGACCTTCCAGTTTGCCAATATATTTCTTATTAAGCTTTAATTGAGGATTGTGATCTTTTACAGCCATTACCAGATGCCGGTACTCATCAAACTTATAAACAAGATTCATCGCATGTTTAATCTCTCCGGCTTCCTGTTCACTGAGCACATTACAATCGGTTCTCGGATAACTTATAAGGTCGTATCTTTCATAAAGTGTCTGGGCCGCTTTAAGTGTGTCCTCCGGAGGAATTCCATATCTTACAGAAGCATCTTTCTGCAACGATTTAAGGTCGTAAAGACTTGGAGCAAGTTCTGTAAATTTCTTCTTTTTCACCTTATCGATTATTAGGTCTTTATTTGTTAAAGACTCAAAAAGTTTGTCAGCTTCCTTAAGATCTGTGAGCTTTACGATCTTGTCATCTTCGTCGATCATATTAAAAGAAACAGTGTCAGTGGTGAGAAATGAAAATGTGCGATAGGGCGAAGGAACAAAATCACGGTGTTCAAGAAATCTTCTGATTATTTCAGCGAGTAACCATGTTTGAACTCTGCCGATGCTAACGGGTTTCCCCGGTTTGCCATATCGCACACTGTAAAGAATTGTGAGCTGAATACCGACGAGCCAGTCAACTATTTCTCTGGATTTTGCTGCGTTGTAGTAACCTTCATATTCGTGATAATCTTTTCTGTTTTTAAAAGCTTTCTGTATTTCAGGAGCAGTTTCACTGTGAAGCCAAATCCTTGAGATCTTGTCTGTTTTAACAGAGCCTCTTTCACTTGCTATTTCAAGAATATTTCTGTGAATAAGCTCTCCTTCGCGATCAGGGTCAGCTCCAAGAATAATTTCAGTGGCGTTTTTTAAAGCATTTTCAATTTCGACAAAAACTTTTTTATTTGTTACAGAATGTTTGAAATTACCCGGAATAAAAGGGAGATGTTTAAGAATATCATTCCAGTAGACTTTATCTTTCCCTTCAAAATGTTCCTTCAGATAAAATTCAAGATCTCTGAGAGTTTCTATATGACCTACACTCGTTACAATCTTTACATCGCTTCCCAGAGCCTTCTCCATCTTCCTTTTCATTGATGGCTTTTCAACGATCATTACTTTCATGACTTCCCCTAACCAATATTAGAAAAAAATTATCCCATTATATCAGTAAAATCTTTTATGTCAAATATGGTTTTTAGCATTTGCCCTTGACTAAAAATGATTTAAAAATGGTCTTGATGTGATTCGCTCGGCGGTTAATTTAATTAAGAACCAGTGATGGGACATGTTGGAATATTTATGTTGTTTGAGAAAAACATTATTTCTTTTCCTTTTTTGGTTTTGCCGGCTGAATAGGATATGTTGAACTCTCTTCTTGGTATGTCAGAATAAATATCAATAATCTCAGGCACGTTGTCATAGCTAACAATCCAGTGTCCATTAAGCTTCCTTACTGCTTTTGCAATATTTACGTGATCTACATGTTTATAATGGTTTTTATATAGACAATACCCTTTTTCATAATAAGGAGGGTCCAGATATATTATAGCATTTTTGAAGTTAGTTTTTTTCTCTTTCAATAAATTTAGAGTGTCTTGATTATACACGTTTATTTTGTCTCTAAAAGATGCAATAGTTTCAATTCTTTGTATTAGGTTTTCTTTATTAAAACGAGCATTTAGTTTGTATTCGCCACTTTGATTTTTTCCTCCGATGCATCCGCCTTTAACAATTCCTGATCTATTACAACGATTAAGAAAGAATGTTGCAAACCCTTTTTCTAAATCAGAAAAACTATCTAAATCTAAGTAAATGTTTCTTTGTTTTTCCCATTCCTCAATACATATGGGAGTGTCTTTTATTTTTTTAATAAAATTGTCTGTATTATTGATTATTTCATTCCAAAAAGCATGAATTCCAATATCGATATCGTTTATGTGGATTTTTGAGACATATCCACCAATTAATAGTCCTAAAGCAACTCCAGCACCACCTGCATATGGTTCAACATATTCGGAATTAATAAGATTGTTTTTCTCAACGATCTTAATTATATAGTCCAATATTTTTGATTTACCGCCTGGATATCTTAATGGAGATAATCTTTTAAGTGACATCATTTTCCTTTGTTTTCAACAGTCAATAACCCATTCTTTTTGGCAAGTTTATTGTAAGTTTCAAAAAAGTTCTTTCTAAATTTTTCTACAACGAGAAGGTTGTCTTTTTTCCAATATTTAAATATTTTATGAGCTAATTTCAAAACTCAAACATCTCAGATTATCAAAACCTCATTTTAAAAGCAATTTCTTTTTTATTTGAATCTCAGAGATCCTATTCTGCT